>ENA-OUOG01000923-OUOG01000923.1-marine-metagenome-genome-assembly--contig:-NODE-923-length-35940-cov-5.052310_pt1 | contig 35940 bp, 33 predicted proteins | sample MGYA00248635_ERZ508505 | MGnify/ENA primary metagenome ERZ508505 (study PRJEB26176, sample SAMN06267871) | marine metagenome | isolation source: Saanich Inlet, British Columbia, Canada | place: Pacific... | reverse complement strand
GCTGAATCCCCCAGGGTGGGAACGCAGCAAGGGTAGGCGGTCGTAGCGGTGTGATGTAGGTCGCTTGCCCTTTTTTTAATTTTCAACAAATGTCTAAAGTCGTGTTAATTACTGGAGCTTCCTCAGGCCTAGGCTTGACTACTGCTCTTTACTTATGCGATAATGGCTATACGGTTTATGGAACAAGTCGTAATCCTAAACAGTATGAAAATAAATACCCTTTTACCTTTTTTGCTTTAGAAAATGAAGATCCTAAAAGTATAGAGAGTTGTGTAGCGTCCGTCATCAACGAAGCGGGACGCTTGGACGTTTTAATTAATAATGCCGGTGTAGGGATTACAGGTCCTATGGAAGAAATTGAACTCAGTGCTGTAAAACAGCATTTTGAAATCAATTGTTTTGGTCCTTTAAAGCTAATACAGGCTGTGCTTCCGCAAATGAGAACACAAGGCGAGGGTCTAATTGTCAATATTACTTCTATAGCTGCTGATATGGGTTTGCCGTTTCGAGGTCCCTATTCTGCAGCGAAAGGAGCGTTGGAGCGAATGTCGGAAGCGTTACGCATGGAAACCAAAACGTTTGGAATACGGATATGTAATTTGGCTCCTGGCGATTTTGTTTCTAACATAGCTGAGCGTCGTCATTATGCTCCTTTAAAAGAAAATTCTCCCTATTCAAAAACCTATCAATTCAGCTTAGATCAAATGAATGCTCATGTGGATAATGGGATTGATCCAAAGGTAATTGCACAAAAAATTGATGATATAATTCGCACTCCCAAACTTAAGGTGCGTTATAAAGTTGGACACTTTTTACAAAAACTATCAGGGATATTAAAAAGCTTGCTACCAAGTCGTATCTTTGAAAAACTATTAATGAATCATTATAAATTATAACACCTTTTTATGAAATTTTTTATTGATACTGCCAATCTAGATCAAATACGAGAAGCTCAATCGCTAGGAGTACTGGATGGAGTAACCACCAATCCGTCTTTGATGGCCAAAGAAGGAATTACTGGGGCTAATAATATTTTAAAGCACTATGTAGCTATTTGTGAAATCGTTGACGGTGATGTATCAGCTGAAGTAATTGCAGTTGATTTTGAAGGAATGGTTCGTGAGGGTGAAGCTTTGGCTTCTTTGCACCCTCAAATTGTAGTTAAAATTCCCATGACCGAAGACGGTGTAAAGGCACTCAAATATTTTTCTGATGCTGGAATTAAAACCAATTGTACCTTAATCTTTTCTGTTGGTCAAGCCTTGCTTGCTGCGAAAGCAGGAGCTACTTATATGTCACCTTTTATTGGCCGTTTAGACGATGTTTCAACAGACGGGTTGGAGTTAATTGAAGATATTCGATTAGTATATGATAACTACGCCTTTGAAACAGAGATTTTAGCTGCTTCAGTACGTCACACCATGCATATTGTAAACTGCGCTAAAATCGGTGCTGATGTTATGACTGGACCATTGTCAGCAATCAAAGGATTGTTAAATCATCCATTGACTGATATTGGATTGGCCAAGTTTTTAGCCGACCACAAAAAAGGGAACTAAATTTTAATTTAAATCCTTCAATAAGGATTCGAAATTAGCGTCTGAAAAATTCCCAAAACCTTCAATCAGTCTCCCTTTAGAGTCTATAATAATGGCTTTGTTTAGTAGGGTTAAAACCCAAGCTTTACTCGCGTTTTCAAAATCTACCAGTGCAAATTGATTGGCTGTATCCACTTCCATAATTTTTTGAACCTCATCAACCATAGTGTTAAAGGGTTGGATGCAAATTCCCACAAATTGAATTTCAGGATAAAGCGCTTGAAAACCAGAAACTCGTTCTAAAGTATCCCTGTAAAGATTCATTTGGGTTTGAGACCAGAAATAAATTACGGTTGTTTTATCATTTGTGATCGAAGAACTGTAAATGGTGTCACGTGATACATTTTGCAAGAGTATTTTTGGGAGTCTTTTTTTGGGCTCCATGCTGCTAATATCCCTGTGTAAATCCAAAACCTCAGCGAGGTAAATAGGGGAGGTGTTGACGGTAGCATAAAATTGAAGGAAGCGTTCGTGTTGCTTATGGTTTTCAAAAGTTAATATTTCTTCAAATGCAATGGCACGGGCTAGATTATTGCGCAATAAAGATCCTGAGATGGATTCATCTAACACTTCTAAGCGTTTGATGTTAAAATCTGTAGTTTGTTTTACTTGAAAATACGAAGCTCCTGAATCTAACGCATTTTTGTTAATGTAGTTAAGCACGTAATTTACATAAGGATCAAAAAAGGCCAAATCATTATCGCCGTAATTTAAATATTTACGAAAACCAAAATAGAGGCTGTCCTCCTCAGCAGTCCATTGTGCGCCCCTAAGAAGTGCATAGCGTTCACGGATAGTTGCGTACGGGTAAATATATGCAGATTGAGTTAGCTTTTGCGCAATGGGAGAAAGGGTGTTGAGTGAGTCCATTTCAATCCATAAATTCTTTTTTTCCATAAGCATGGAATCTAATAATTGACTGAAAATATTACGACTGCTGGAGTATTTTGACGATAAGTATTCATTTTCTTTCTCTTGTTTGAGAAACAATTCCATCAAAAAATTATTTTTAGAAGCGCCCAAGCCAGAATAAACAATAGATTCATCAAATGTAGCAGCATTAATTCGTACCCAGAGACTATCGCCTTCTTCTAAAACAAGTGTTTGGTATTCAGGGAGGTGTTCCAGTTTAAAAATTCCACTACGAAGAGAATCATAGCTTTTTTGAAATCGAAATTCTTCGTCTAGCTGAAACATTTCTACAGCTTTGTTTCCCTGGTATAAAGTGACTGTTCTCGAAGAAGGATTGATGATTTGCCCTCCCAAAAAAATACGATTACTAGCTTGTTTTTCGGCGCTACAGGAAAAAAACAGCCCCATACCAATCAACACCAAAAGAACTCTTTTAATCATGTTTCAAAAGTACACTATTTAACAGTTTAAAAAATATTGATTGACGTTAAATCACTCACAAGGTTTTGTGTAAGTTTGCAGCGTAAAAAGAAAATTATGTTATCGGTTTCGAATCTTTCAGTGCAATTTGGGAAACGAATTTTATTTGACGAAGTGAATGTCAGTTTTTCTCCGGGGAATTGTTACGGAATAATAGGAGCAAATGGTGCTGGAAAATCTACCTTCTTAAACATCATTTCTGGAAAGCAAGATGCCAATTCAGGAAGTGTTCATTTAGAGCCAGGGAAGCGTCTTTCTGTATTGGAACAAAATCACAATGCATTTGACGAACATCCGGTTTTAGAGACCGTTTTAAGAGGAAATAAATCGTTGTTTGAAATCAAAGCTGAAATGGATGCTTTGTATGCTAAAGAGGATTTTTCTGATGCAGATGGCGAACGTGTTGGAGTTTTACAATTGGAATATGAGGAAATGAATGGCTGGAATGCAGACAGTGAAGCTGCTGCATTACTTTCCAATTTAGAAATCAGAGAAGAGTTGCATTATAAGTTAATGAAAGAATTAGACGGAAAGCAAAAGGTCCGTGTACTTCTTGCTCAAGCACTGTTTGGAAATCCTGACGTACTTATAATGGATGAGCCAACAAATGACTTGGATTACGATACCATTATGTGGTTAGAGCACTTTTTAGCAAATTATGACAACACTGTAATTGTTGTTTCTCACGACCGTCATTTTCTTGATGCAGTTTGTACTCATATTTCCGATATTGATTATAGTAAAATCAATCATTTTTCAGGAAATTACACCTTTTGGTATGAATCCAGTCAACTGGCTGCACGCCAGCGTGCCCAACAAAACAAAAAGTCTGAAGAGAAAAAGAAAGAGCTTCAAGAATTTATAGCCCGTTTTTCAGCCAATGTTGCCAAATCAAAGCAAGCCACTTCTCGTAAGAAGATGATTGACAAACTGGATATTGAAGAAATAAAACCTTCCAGTCGTCGGTATCCTGCACTTATTTTTGACCAAGAGCGTGAGGCAGGCGATCAAATTTTAAACATTGAACTGTTATCTACTTCAGTTGAAGGTCATTCTTTATTCAAAAATGTCAACCTTAATTTAGCCAAGGGAGACAAAGTTATTATTCATTCAAAAGACACCAGAGCTATAGAAGCATTTTATGGGATACTGATGGGGGAAGCAAAAGCAGATTCAGGAACCATTTCATGGGGAATTACAACTACCCAGGCTTATTTACCTGTGGATCATGATGATTATTTTGAATCACCAGTTTCGTTGGTAGATTGGTTGCGCCAATATGCCAAAACCGAGGAAGAGCGAGAAGAGGTTTTTATAAGGGGTTTTCTTGGAAAAATGTTATTTAGCGGTGAAGAGGCCCTAAAAATGTCTAATGTACTCTCTGGAGGTGAAAAAGTGCGCTGTATGTTGTCAAAAATGATGATGGAACGGGCTAATGTTCTTGTGCTGAATGAACCGACAAACCATTTAGATTTAGAATCCATAACAGCCTTTAACAACTCTTTAAACAACTTCAAGGGTACCTTACTTTGTAGTACCAGCGATCATGCATTTGCTCAAACCCTAGGGAACCGTATTGTTGAGTTAACTCCTAATGGGATGATTGATCGTCATATGACTTTTGACGAATACATGACTGATTCGAAAATCAAGGAACTGCGAGAAAAGCTTTATCAGCAGTCTTAGGCAAATATAAAGTAAGTACTGATTACAATAACTGTAATGACGATTCCCATAACCTTTACTGGCTTCCATGGGGTAATATCGACCTGTTTTGTATAGCGTTGTTCGTAAGCTTCCTCTCTAGGTTTAAGTTTTCCGATCAAGAGCATCAACCCTATGTTAAATAAAAATAAAATAGCCATTACATGTAAGTAATGTGGATATTCTCCACCGTTGGACTCTACATATCCTTTTAAGAAAAATTGACTAAAAGAATAGAGGATTACACCAACACCCATGGCTATTTTTGCAGCAATAGCAGGAACGTATTTAGTAAGATACCCTACCAATATTATTGTTAAAATTGGTATTGTGTAACAGCCGTTGATTTCTTGAAGATAGCCAAACAAGCCTTCAGGTGCATTTGCAATAGAAGGTGCAATTATCATCGACAAGATTGCCAAACCAATACCAAAACTTTTACCTGCTTTGACCACTTGTTTTTCTGAAGCTTCTTTGTTGATATATTGCTTGTAAATATCTAATCCAAAAAGGGTTACTGAGCTGTTTAAAGCCGAATTAAAAGAACTCAAAATAGCACCAAACAATACCGCAGCAAAAAAGCCTAAAAGCACAGGAGGAAGTACTTTATTGACTAACATTCCATAAGATTGATCTCCTTGACTGGGATCTAAAGTATCTCCAAAAATATAAAATGCAATAAGTCCAGGTAATACCACAATGAGCGGTCCTAGTATTTTAACAAAAGCTGCAAGTATAAGCCCTTTTTGACCCTCAACTAAATTTTTAGCGGCTAAAGCACGTTGTATGATGGCTTGGTTGGTTCCCCAATAAAATAGTTGGACAAGAACCATACCTGTAAAAAGTGTACTAAAAGGTATTGCAGAATCTGATGAGCCCATGGCAACAAACTTTGAAGGTGCATTGGCATATAAGGCTTCGACTCCTGCTCCTATACTTCCGTCACCGATATACAATAAACCAAAAGCTGGAATCATTAAACCTCCTATTAACAAACCAATTGCATTGACTGTATCGGATACAGCAACTGCTTTTAGTCCACCAAAAATTGCGTATATAGATCCAATGACACCAATGGAGCAAACTGTGATTACAAGAGTTTGACTTTGTTCCATTTGGAATAAAGTATTGAGATCGAACATTCCAATTAAGGCAATAGCTCCAGAATACAAAACTATTGGTAAAAGAACTACAACATAGCCACTGAGGAATAATCCAGAGGTAATGGATTTCGTCATGGTGTCATAGCGTCGTTCTAGAAACTGAGGAATGGTTGTTAACCCCCCTTTGAGATAGCGAGGTAAAAGAACCACTGCTGTAACCACCATAGCAATGGCAGCGAGGGTTTCCCATGCCATGACCAAAATTCCTTCATTATAAGCTGAGCCGTTCAGTCCAACTAATTGTTCTGTGGATAAATTTGTTAGCAAAAGAGACGCAGCAATAACAGGGGCAGTAAGACTTCGGCCTCCTAAAAAATAACCGTCTTCTGATTGTTCGTTTGTTGATCTAGTAGCAAGATAAGCCACCACACCAACTAAAAGGGTGAAGGCTATGAAAATCACAAATTGCATAGGAAGGAAAGTTTAAATAATAAGGTTGACCCTAAATGTATGAAAATTAATTAAAGTTCTAACTCATTTAATGCTTCTCTTGCTTTACTAAATTCGTCTGGATGTACCCAAACTTCTTGATCCGTGTTTATAGTCCCAAACCCGGCTAGACGTGCCGATTCGGCCTGGTCTTTTACGACCGGCACTATATCTAGGGCGTCAAGTACACCACAGATTTTAGTAACGTCTATGGCGGTGCCGTAAAACAATTTCTTGTACGCTTGGGACATAAAAATTTATTTTATGATTTATTGTATTTACTATTCCAAATTGCTGGATTAAAATTTTTCCCCAAAGCAAACCCATAAAACAAAACAATAGATGCAATGCCTTTAAACATAAAAAAGTATAGCATCCAATAGGAAGCTGTATCAGGATTTTTGGTGAATAAATTCATAGGGGTTAATTCAGTTATAAACCAACTTAGCACTAACAGAGCGGACAAAAGGGTCCAAATACTCTTAAAAGGCCACATCATAATTTTACGTAGAGGATGTAAATCGTTCCCCCATTTGTGTATAAGGTAGTAATAATTATTTCCTAAGGGTACAAAAAGAAGCGGATCGTCTTTTCGTTCCAATCTAAAGAGCACTGATGGAGCCATGATTTTGAAATCTGAAAGTACCGTATTGTGGGTTTCTTCAATAGAATTAATGGCTTCGTGAGCACTTTCAGGAAGCTTTCCTTTGAAATATTTAAGATCCAAAAAACGCAAACGATAGTGGATACAAACTTCACGAATTTGATCTAAATGGTAAATTCGATTGCTTTCAAGTTGGTCAAAATCAAAATCATTTTGGATTTTAATATCTAAACTATCGAAAAGATCAGAGAGTGATTCAGTTACTTCTGAGCGTTTGCGATTTTTTTCGCGCGCACCAGACAATACTTGCTCGATATTGGTTTTAGTTAAAAAATTCAACTTCATCATTCTATTTCATTTTAAACAAAAATAAAACAAAAAACGCTAAAAAAGATAATTCTTTTGTAAGAAGTATTTAACGGAGTTCTACTTGGAAATTTTCTTTGAAATTTTTCAATAATTTTTCCATTACTTTATCCACTTGCTTGTCTGTTAAAGTCCTGTTTTTATCTTGAAAAGTGAAGTTGATACCATATGATTTCTTTCCTTTCGGAAGTTTATCTCCTTCATAAACATCAAAAAGAGATACAGATTTTAAAATTTTACGTTCCGTATTATAGGCAATTTCCTGAAGTGCTTGAAAAGTAACCTCTTGATCTAGAAGTAAAGCAAAGTCTCGACGCATAGACGGAAATTTAGCAATTGCCTCAAAGAGAATAGGCTTAGAAAATGCATTGTTAGCAAGTTCACTCCAGTTTAACTCGGCCAAATAAACCTCCTGAGCAATTCCAAATTCATTTTTTAATTCAGATGAGATTAATCCAAATATTCCATAATGCTTTTGATTGCTCATCAAAGAAAAAGCAATTTCAAAATGAGGGCTATTTACAACTTCAAATTGTAAATCATGGAAACCAATGGTGCTGAAAAAATCAATGAGTAGTCCTTTTGTATAAAAGAAGAGGTCTGTTTGCTCTTTTCCTTCCCAATGGGTTTGAAATACTGTTCCTGATAATGTAATACTCAAACGCTTCTCTTCTATAAAGGCATCATTACTTTTACCATAAACACTCCCAAATTCATATAATTTGAGCTGCTTATTTTGTCTGTTTAAATTGAAAGAAACGACTTCTAACGCCTGATGAATCAGGGATTGTCTCATTTTAGACAACTCTTTACCTAATGGATTAACTAAAGTAACACTTTCGTTAAAATCAGCGTGATAGTTGGGTGAGGTTAGAGAGTTATTCAGTGTTTCGTAAAAGCCAAGACTGGAAAGGTGTCTGGCAGCTGTATTTTCAAGTTTATGAACGCTTTTCCATTGGTATTCTGGATTGGCTTCAAAAACTAAGGGTTTTTCTTCTAATTTATTATACCCGTAAACTCTTAATATTTCTTCAATAACATCCGCCGGTCTTGTTACATCTACCCGATATCTGGGGATAGTCATACCAATTCCTGTTTCTGAGACATTATTTATTTTGATTTCTAAGGCATTTAAAATTGTATTTAAATCTTTTTCATCAATCTTTTGTCCGATGGTCTTTTCTAGTTTTTCATAGCTTAGAAAAATCTGAACTGCCTCTTTTAGTGGTTTTGAAAACTCTTGAATTTCACTCGTTATAGTACCTCCAGCAAATTGTTTAATTAAAATTGCAGCTCTTTTTAAAGCCGTTATTCCCATTTCGGGATCAATTCCACGCTCAAATCGAAATGAGGCATCAGTATTTAGTCCATGGTGCTTGGCTGTTTTCCGAATGCTAATAGGATCAAAATAAGCACTTTCTAGGAAAATAGAGTTGGTGTTTTCAGTTACTCCAGACTCTTTTCCTCCAAAAACACCAGCGATACAATGTCCTTGTTTATCGTCACCAATTACTAGGTCTTCAGCTTGTAATTTTCTTTCTACATCGTCTAAAGTGGTAAACGTCGTTCCTTCAGCAAAAGTTTTAACAACAACTTGATTGTGGATTTTATTTGCATCAAAAGCATGTAACGGCTGACCCAATTCATGCATCACGTAGTTGGTTATATCAACTATATTGTTTTTGGGATTAATTCCAATTGCTTTAAGTCTGTTTTGAAGCCAAAGCGGAGAGGAAGCTATTTTGATATTTGAAATTGTCAACCCGTAGTATTGACTACACTTTTCAGTAGATTCAACACTGATAGGGATTGTTTTTTGGTTTGTATCTACATGAAAAGAAGAAGTTTCAGGGAAAAACCATTCGAAGGGAATTTGACGCAGCATACATAAGGTTTTTAAGTCCCTTGCTACCCCTAAGTGACTCATCGCATCTGCGCGGTTTGGTGTCAAACCAATTTCATACACTGTGTCTTGTTCAATTTCAAAGAGTTCAGCTGCAGGAGTACCAACAACTTGTTTATTTTCCAAAACAAGGATGCCCTCGTGGTTGTCACCCAGTCCCAATTCATCCTCAGCACAGATCATACCCATACTGATTTCACCCCGAATTTTACTCTTGTTTATTTTGAGCTCTTTACCGTCATTAAAATGGAGTACAGTTCCAACCGTTGCTACCAACACTTTTTGTCCTTTAGCTACATTTGGAGCTCCACAAACAATAGGAACTACAACGTCGTCACCTAATGCGACTTCTGTAATTTTCAAGCGATCAGCATTGGGATGAGTTTCGCAGCTTAATACTTCTCCGACAACCACGCCTTTAAGTGCCCCTTTAATGCTTTCAAAATTTTGCATGCCCTCAACTTCCAGACCTAAATCTGTGAGTATCATGCTGATCTCTTCTTTAGGAAGATCTACTGTGATAAACTGTTGTAACCAGTTGTGAGATATTTTCAAGAAAAATAATTTAGAACTATAATAATGCAAATATAAGAATCTATCCCACGATTTTCAGCTAATGAAATTCCAAATATTGGAATCAAATTTTAATGCAGAAAGAGTTCGTTTAATACACTGATGATCAGCATCTTTTAATGAAGGGTCCTGTTTTAATATTCGCAATGCTTGTTCTCGAGCAGCCTTGAGTAGGGTCTGATCTTGAATTAAATCGGCAATTTTAAATTGAAGAATACCACTTTGTTGAGTTCCCATTATGTTTCCAGGTCCACGGAGCCTTAAATCTACTTCTGCAATTTCAAAGCCGTCATTACTTCGTGTCATAGTTTCCATTCGTGTTTGAGCTTCTCGGCTAAGTTTTGATCCCGTCATAAGGATGCAATAGCTCTGTTCAGCTCCTCTACCTACACGCCCTCGAAGCTGATGAAGTTGGGACAAACCAAATCGCTCTGCGCTTTCGATAATCATAACAGAGGCATTTGGGACGTTCACTCCCACCTCAATTACGGTAGTGGCAACCATTATTTGAGTCTTCCCCTGGATGAAACGTTCCATCTCATAGGTCTTATCTTCAGATTTCATTTGTCCATGTACAATGCTGATTTGGTAATTCGGAATAGGAAAACTTCTCGACAAACTTTCATAACCATCCATCAGGTCCTTATAATCTAATTTTGAAGATTCTTGAATCAGCGGATACACAACATAAACTTGTCGCCCTAGTGCAATTTGTTCTTTTACAAAGGCGAATACTTTTAGTCGATTGGAATCGGTACGATGCAGGGTTTTAATTTTTTTTCTACCCGGCGGGAGTTCGTCAATTACCGAAAGGTCTAAATCACCATAAAGACTCATGGCTAGTGTTCGTGGGATAGGTGTTGCTGTCATGACAAGTACATGGGGAGGCACTTCATTTTTTTGCCAAAGTTTGGCTCGTTGTGCCACTCCAAATCGATGTTGTTCATCAATAATAGCCAAGCCTAAATTTTTAAATTGAACCGTATCTTCAAAAACAGCATGCGTACCAATTAAGATATTTAACTCACCGCTTTGTAGTCCCTGATGAATGGCTTGGCGTTCTTTTTTGGTGCTGCTCCCTGTCAATAGAGCAACCGAGTTATTTAATTTTTTGAGTTGCTCTTCTAAGGAATGAAAGTGTTGTTGTGCTAAAATCTCAGTAGGAGCAACAAGACAGGATTGAAAATCATTATCTAAAGCAATCAGCATTAGGAGTAAAGCAACAATGGTCTTTCCGGATCCTACGTCTCCTTGTAGAAGTCGGTTCATTTGCCGACCCGTTCCCATATCGATTCTAATCTCTTTAATTACTCTCTTTTGAGCATTTGTTAAATCAAAGGTAAGATGACGACTAAAAAAATCATTAAAATTATGTCCAACTTTCTGAAAATCATGCCCCTTAATTTTTTGTTTCCGTTGAATGTTTTTAAGAACTAACTGCATTTGCATATAAAAAAACTCCTCAAATTTCAGCCTTATTTGAGCACGTGTCAAAAGATGCTGATTTTCAGGAAAATGGACTTGACGTAATGCGGTGTCTTTGGGAATTAATTTGTATTGGTTCAATAGTGCTGATGGGAGGGATTCAGAAAATGGGGTGTTTTGAAGTTGAAGTAGCTGAACGACCATCTTTTGAATCACTTTTTGTGAAAGCCCTTTATTTATTAATTTTTCGGTTGAGGGGTAAATAGGATAAAATGAAATCTTCAGATTGGTTTGAAAATTACGCTCCAATTCCAGTTCTGGATGAGGCATGCTTACCTTTCCTTTAAACCAATTCAAGCGTCCAAAAATAACATAAGTTTCATTGATTTTTAATTGTTCTCGGATCCATTGATGACCCCGAAACCAAATTAATTCAATACTTCCCGTTTCATCTTCAAAGCTTGCGACCATTCGTTTACCTCGTTTTTGCTGAATAAAATTAATAGACGTAATTCGTCCTTTTATTTGGATTTCAGCATTGTTTTGAGGAAGCTCATTAATTGGATAGAAACGACTTCTGTCGATGTAACGATTTGGAAAAAAATGCAAGAGATCTTGATAGGTTCTCAACTGTAATTCTTCTTTAAGCAAACGCGCACGCTCGGGACCCACCCCCTTTAAATACACTAGCGCAGTTTGCATTACATCCATATTATTTTATACTTTTATTAAGTTGAGTTAAAGTGTAAATATAATTAAACACCGCTATAAGGACATGCGTGCATTGGTAATTTCTGGAGGAGGAAGCAAGGGAGCTTTTGCAGGAGGAATCGCTCAATACTTATTGGAAGAAGAGAAACAATCTTATGATTTATTTTTGGGCACCTCTACTGGAAGTCTTTTGGTTTCTCATCTTGCTTTAAGTAAAATAGAAACCATTAAAAAGGCCTTTACCCAAGTCAATCAATCCAGTATTTTTAGTAATAATCCGTTTTTGATTGTTAAAAAAAATGGCGTTGAGCGAATTAAAATCAATCATTTTAATGTTTTAAAAAACTTTATTCGAGGAAGAAAAACCTTTGGTGAGAGTTATAATTTAAGACGGCTCATTGAGCAGCAAGTTACAATTGAAGACTTTAATTCTTTGCAACAAAGCTCTAAAGAAGTAGTGGTGTGTGTTGCCAACTTAACGGGCAACAGTGTAGAGTATAAAAAATTAAAAGAATGTACCTACTCAGATTTTATGGATTGGATTTGGATTTCTTGTAATTACGTACCTTTTATGACCTTAGCAACCAAGGACGATTGTGAATATGCCGATGGAGGTTTAGGGTGTGTGATTCCAATTGAAAAAGCCATTACAATGGGCGCTACACATGTAGATGCAATCCTTTTAGATACTGAATTTCAGCGGACTCATAGAGCACACTCTAGGAATCCGTTTGATGCACTAAGTACTGTTTTTGGTTTTATTTCTGATCGCATTGAAGTTCAAAACATGCATATAGGTAAATTGGTCGCTGAAGATTATAATGCGAGTTTAAGAATGTTTTATACGCCTGAAATACTAACCAGTAATTCACTCGTTTTTAACAAATCTCAGATGAAAAAATGGTGGCAAATGGGTTTTGAATACGCTCAATCAAAATCAAAAAAGGCATGAAAACATGCTTTTTACTTTGATTTCAGAAAATCCACGGCCAGATTTGATAACGCTTTTACGCCCAGTTGCATGCCTGCATCATCAACTATAAAAGAAGGGGTGTGGTGAGAGGGGGCCTCACTTTCTTCCATGTTTAACGGAGTGCCTCCTAGGAAAAAGAAAAAACCAGGGACCTCATTTTGAAAATATGAAAAGTCTTCGGCGCCCGTAATGGCATCTATCTCATATACGTTTTGACTGCCGGCAACCCGTTCTAATGTTGGGATCATTTTTTTGGTCAAAGCTTCATTGTTAAAAGTAATGTCAGCTCCATCTTGAATTTCAATTGTTGCTTCCGCTCGATACGCCTTAGCAATAGCCGGAACCATTTCCTGTATTCGTTTACGGATCAATTCTTTCATGTCTCGATCTAACGTTCTTATAGTTCCAATCATCTCTAAATTTTCAGGAATGATGTTGAATCGGATTCCAGAATGAATAGAGCCTACCGTAATGACTGCACCTTCTTTAGTGAGTTGTGATTCTCTGCTAATAATTGTTTGTAAACCATTGATAATTTGTGCACTGGCAACAATAGGATCAACACTTTGCCAAGGAGTGGAGCCATGAGCTTGTTTCCCCTTTACGTTTATAACAAAACGCTGGGATGCCGCCATCATACCTCCAGGTTTATAGGTTATTTTTCCTATGTGTGTACCGGAGTTAATATGCAAGCCAAAAATAGCATCCACCTTAGGGTTGTCAAGAACACCTTCTTTAACCATTAATTTGGCACCGCCCTCTTCTCCAGGGGGTGGACCTTCTTCAGCGGGTTGAAAAATAAACTTCACCGTTCCAGGAAAGTTTCTGTTTTTAGAAAGAACTTCTGCTACTCCCATTAAAATGGCTACATGTGTGTCGTGACCACAAGCATGCATGACACCAGTTTCTTGACCATTGAATTCTGAGGTGAGCTCAGACTTGTAGGGTAAGTTATTTCGTTCCGTTACAGGTAAAGCGTCCATGTCAGCTCTTAATGCAACAACTTTTCCTTCTTTTTTGCCTTTTAAAATACCAACTACTCCCGTATGAGCAATTTCTGTTCGAACTTCTATTCCCAGTGATTTTAAATGCTCAGCAACATATTTTGAAGTTTTAAATTCTCTATTGGAAAGCTCCGGGTTTTGATGCAGATGATGACGCCACTCAATAACCTTGGATTCAACGGTGTTAAACGCGTTTTTATCAATCTGGGCATGTAAATGTTGTGTAGTTGCCAAAAGCCCAAAAACAAAAAAAGGAAGATATAATCTCATGACTTTATTTTTTTTAAATATAGATGTTTATAATTAATTCTTTAATGTGAGCTATAAAATTAGATAATCCCTACTTTTAAAGTCTCTATGAAAAATATTCCAGAAACCTACCTAAACTCACTCAACGAAGCACAGCAACTGCCAGTTCTTCACAAAGAGGGTCCCTTAATTGTTATTGCTGGAGCGGGCTCTGGAAAAACAAGAGTACTGACTTACAGGATTGCCCATTTGATGGTCACAGGAGTCGATTCATTTTCAATTTTAGCATTGACTTTCACGAATAAAGCAGCTCGAGAAATGAAACAAAGAATTGCTGAATTGGTTGGGGAAAGTGAAGCAAAAAACTTATGGATGGGAACGTTTCACTCCGTCTTTGCCCGTATTTTAAGACACGAAGCATATAAGCTCGGTTTTCCATCTAATTTTACAATTTACGACACTCAAGATTCTGATCGATTGATTTCTTCTATTATAAAGGAAATGGGGCTGGACAAGGATATTTATAAATACAAACAAATTAGAAGCCGTATATCTGCTTTCAAAAATAGCTTAATTACTGTTAAAGCCTATTTCAATGATACTGATTTGCAAGAGGCTGATGTAATGTCTAAGCGCCCTGAAATGGGAGCAATTTATAAAGAATATGTAGATCGATGCTTTAAAGCAGGAGCTATGGATTTTGACGATTTATTGTTGCGAACAAATGAACTACTTAATCGGCATCCTGATGTGTTAGCTAAATATCAAGACCGTTTTCGTTATATACTAGTGGATGAGTACCAAGATACTAATCATTCGCAATACTTAATTGTAAGGGCGTTATCTGATCGCTATCAAAATATTTGTGTAGTAGGTGATGACGCTCAAAGTATTTATGCATTCAGAGGAGCAAACATCAATAATATACTGAATTTCCAAAAAGACTATGATGATGTTGCTTTGTATCGACTGGAACAAAACTACAGATCTACAAAAACGATAGTCAACGCCGCTAACTCCATCATCAATCACAACAGAACAAAAATAGATAAGGTGGTTTGGACCTCCAATGACGAGGGATCTCAAATTCAGTTAAACAGACTGCCAACTGATGCAGAAGAGGGGAGACATGTAGCCTCAAGTATTTTTGAATTTAAAATGCAAGAACAGCGTAAAAATGCTGATTTTGCAATTCTATATCGGACCAATGCACAATCTAGAGCAATGGAAGATGCATTGAGGAAAAGAGATATTCCTTATCGAATATACGGAGGGTTGTCTTTTTACCAGCGTAAAGAAATTAAAGATATTTTGGCTTACCTACGCTTAATTGTCAATCCAAAAGACGAAGAGAGCTTAAAAAGAGTGATTAACTATCCTGCACGAGGTATTGGCCAAACTACTATTGATAAGCTTGTGGTAGGAGCGAAGCAGCATGGAATGTCCTTATTCGACACTGTTGTCAAAGCGAAAGAGTTGGCGATTCCCCTCAACGCGGGAACCTTAACCAAGTTGTCCAACTTTGCGACCTTAATTCAGCGTTTTCAAATTGAAAATGAGGGATTAAATGCGTTCGAAATTGCCGATCTAGTGACTAAAAAAATTGGATTAGTTCAGGAGTTAAAGAAAGACGCCACTCCAGAGGGAATTGCTCGAATTGAAAATGTAGAAGAATTATTAAACGGAATGCGCGACTTTACAGAAGGACAGCAAGAGCTTGCGGATGCTACAGCAAGTCTTTCTGAATTTTTAGAAGATATTGCCCTAGCTACAGATTCAGATAAAGACGATGACCCTAATAGTGATCGTGTTGCTCTTATGACAATTCATTTAGCTAAAGGTCTTGAGTTTCCCTATGTTTATATTGTAGGTTTGGAAGAAGATCTCTTTCCCTCTGCAATGAGTCTGAATACCCGTTATGAATTGGAAGAAGAACGTCGTTTGTTTTATGTAGCATTGACTCGGGCTGAAGAGCGCGCTTTTCTTTCATATACACTGTCCAGATACCGATGGGGAAAATTAATTGATGCAGAACCAAGTCGATTTATTGAAGAAATTGATCCCCAATACATTAACAAAATAGTGCCCAAAGACAGTTATCAGTTTAAACCTTTAATGGATACTTCAATTTTTGGTGACAATAACAAGCCCATAAAACGAAATTTCAAATCTGCACCAGCGAAAGAGAAAACAATAATTAGCCCAACACCTTCTCAGCTTAAAAAGTTGCGAAAAATTGATCTTGGACAACCTGCTGCTGCAAGTATGTCAGACGATTTTGTGCTGAAGGAAGGCATGGAGGTAGAGCATGCCCGATTTGGAAGCGGTATTGTAAAATCAATAGAAGGAAATGGGAATGATAAAAAGGCAGCTATTGCTTTTAAAGGGTTTGGAGTAAAAAATCTGCTTTTGCGATTTGCAAAACTTAAAGTCAAATAGCCTAGAATGGCAGAGTATATAATAAGTTATTCGGAGGAACCTAATCCCAAGGATTTAAAGCGAACGGTTAAAATTCTTGAAAAAGGGGGGATCGTTATCTTTCCTACAGACACCGTTTATGGACTGGGTTGTTTGAGTTCAAATTCAAAAGCACTTGCTCGTTTTGCGAAAATTAAAGGGGTGAAATTAGAACATGCACCTCTGAGTTTTTTATTTCAAGACATCAAAGCGCTCTCTAGTTATGTAGCACCAATGAATTCTCAAACTTTTAAATTAGTCAAACGCTTGCTGCCGGGACCCTATGCATTGATCATGCATGCTGCTCGAAAACTTCCCAAGCCCTTTCAAAAACGAAAAACGATTGGGGTTAGAATTTCAAATCACCCTGTACTTCAAGGGTTATTACCGCTTTTAAAAGCTCCATTGATCACGAGTTCACTTCACGATGCAGATGAGATTTTAGATTACACAACCGATCCTGAAAATCTTTTTGAACAATGGCAATCTCAGATTGATTTAATGATTTCTGACGGATATGGGAGCAACATCCCTTCTACAGTATTGGATTTGAGTACTGATCCTTTTGATGTAATTCGAGAGGGAGCAGGAGAAATTCCCTATTAAAACTCAACCTATTTTAGCGATGATTTGATGTGCAACTTCCAAGGCTCTTGCGCCATCTTTTAATGATACTCTTGGTGTGCTATTGTTTTGAATACTGCTGGCCAAATGTTCAAGCTCCTCTAGAATTGGATTTGTATTTTCAATAACTGGATTTTCAAAATATATTTGTTTTTTCTCTCCCTCTGCATTCGTTAGCAAAAGCGCTAGGTCTTCATTGGTTTCTGCGCTTACTTCTTTCATTTTAACAATCTCGACCTGTTTGGTCAAAAAATCCAAGGCGATATAAGCGTTTTTTTGAAAAAAACGTGATTTACGCATTTTCTTTAAAGAAATCCGACTTGCAGTAAAGTTGGCTACACATCCGTTTTCAAATTCTATTCTGGCATTACTAATGTCAGGAGTCTCGCTAATCACAGCAACTCCAGAAGCCTGAATATTTTTTATGGGTGAGTTAACTACACTCAATACAATATCGATATCATGAATCATCAAGTCTAAAACAACTGATACATCGGTTCCTCTTGGATTAAACTCTGCCAAGCGATGCGTTTCAATAAATAGGGGATTGGTCAATGACGGTAAAACGGCTTGGTAGGCTGGATTGAATCGTTCTACATGTCCTACTTGCCCCAATACCCCTGCTTTCTCAGCCATTTCAACCAAACGATAAGCCTCTGCTGTGGTATTGGTTAGGGGCTTTTCAATAAAGACATTCTTTTTTGCTTTAATGGCTTTTTGGGCAATTTCAAAATGCGAAAGAGTAGGGGTTACTATGTCAACAATATCAACAGCTTCAATAAGCTCTTCAGGGCTGCTAAATGCAACATAGTTTTTTTCAGAAACAATTTTTTTTACTGCCTCAGGGTTGGGGTCATAGAAGCCAACTAATTCCAATTCATTTGAGGTCTCAGCGACCTTGAGATGAATTTTTCCTAAATGACCTGCACCAAAAACTCCTATTTTAAGCATTGTGATAAACTTTACTCAAAAGTACAATCAAATTCATAATATTTTGATCAAACTAAACTATTTTTGTAAGTGATGCAAGACTCAACAAAACACCAAGGTTTAAGAAAGCAATTGATAGAATTGTTAAAGCAAAAAGGGATTAAAGATTCACAGGTGTTGACCGTTATTGGTGCGGTGCCTCGTCACCTTTTTATGGACCCCAGCTTGGTGAATTTTGCCTATGAAGACAATGCATATCCTATAGCTGCTGATCAAACAATTTCTCAGCCCTACACCGTTGCGTATCAGTCTGAATTATTAGAGCTGCGTCCCACTGACAAAGTGCTTGAGATAGGAACGGGTTCAGGCTATCAAACTGCGGTATTATTGGGAATTACTTCTCAGGTTTATACCGTTGAACGCCAACAGGTTTTATTTAAAAAAACTCAACGTTTATTTCAGCAGTTGGGACTTCGTCCAAAAAAGCACCTTTTCGGAGACGGTTATTTGGGTTATGAAAATGCAGCTCCTTTTGATCGAATTATCGTTACTGCTGCCGCTCCAACAGTTCCAAAGCCTTTATTAAATCAATTAAAAGTCGGAGGAAAGCTCATTATACCCCTTGGAGAAAAAGAGCAGTTTATGACGCGTTTTACCAGGACTGGAGCTCATTCATTTGATAAGGAAAAATTTGGTCGTTTTCGATTTGTACCCCTATTGCAACATAAAAATTAAATACTTTGGTGTAAAAATGTTTTATAATGAGGTTTGAGGACACCAAAACAGCATATTCTCTTAAAACAGATCGGGAGCTATACAAAGCATATCTTCTCTTTAAAATATTTTCCAAAAAGTTGCTTGTTCAAGTTGGAGGAAAGCTTACGCTGCTTCTAATCCGTTTTGGTCTTCCTTTGAATGCCTTTTTTAAAAAAACTGTTTTTTTTCAATTTTGTGCTGGCGACAATGAAAATGATGCGCTGAAGCGAGTAGATTCCTTATCAAAATTAAATGTCAGCTCATACATGCATTATGCAGCTGAAGATCAAAAGACTGAACGGGGTATGGATGAAAGTATGAAAAGAGTATTGAAGATATTTTCAATCTCAAAATCAAATGAATCTCTTCCTTTTACAGTTTTTAAACCTACGGCTTTTGGTCCCGTTAACCTCTTTCAAAAAAAAGCCAAGGGTGAACAATTAAATCAAGAAGAATCAATGACTTGGGATCGAGCAATTGATCGGATTAATCGTTGCTGTGAATATGTAAAAAAAAGAAGGAGTTCGCCTTTTGATTGATGCAGAGGAGTCTTGGCTTCAAAACGCCATAGATATGATTGCACTTGAGCTAATGCGGAAGTATAATACAACTAAAACCCCTCTGATTTTTAACACTACTCAGATGTATAGAAAAGATCGTTTGCCTTATCTAGAAAGCTTAATTTATACCGCTAAAAAAGAAGGATTTCAGATTGGGATTAAACTGGTCCGTGGAGCATACATGGAAACAGAACAGAAACGAGCACTGGAAAAAGGATATCCATCACCTATTTGTGACTCCAAGAATGCAACCGATCAAAACTTTAACGCAGCATTAGAATTACTCTTATCTAATTTAGATCAATGTGAATTGTTTTTAGGTTCGCATAATGAAGAGAGTATATTGAAAGTTGTTCACTGGATGAAGGAAAAAGAACTTCCAGCCAATTATTCGAAAATTTGGTTCTCACAACTCTATGGTATGGCAGATCATATTTCATTTAATTTAGCCGCTGCGGGGTATCAAGTAGTTAAATATTTGCCGTATGGACCAATAAAAGAGGTAATTCCTTACTTGATAAGAAGGGCAGAGGAGAACACCTCCATTCACGGGCAAACACCAAGAGAATTAAAGCTTATTAAAAAAGAATTAAAGCGCCGAAAAGCTAAGGTAAATTGAACGAAATTATTGTTAAGTTTTTTGCACAATTGACGGCTTCTAAATATCCCGATGTACTTTCTTTTATTTCAATGTGATACAACTTACAAGAATCTTTTTTAGTATCGCTTTTTGAAAAATCCACTTTTCCGTTTTCGATAAGTGCTTTAATTTCATTGGTGGAAAGCTGAGGTCTGTTCCTCATAATTGTCTCAGAGATAATAATTTCTTTTTGAAGTAAATTATCAATTACCCGTGCATTTGGAGTGTAATTACAGCTTGTTTTTTTTCCATTCAAAATAAAAGCCAATAAGATCAAACCAACAGAAAAACCGCCTAAATAATATCCTAATCTGTAGAGAAGCTTCATGGTTGGGTGTTTTTATATTTTTTTTCTAAAATTCTATTTCCATTTTTTTGCTCTTTAAGTATAAAATGATCGTAGTGTAAAGGAAGGTGTGGAGTGATTTTTTCAGCCCATTCTAAAAAGCATAAATTACCTGATTCTAAATACTCTTCTAAACCAAAATCCAATGCCTCGTCAGGGTGATTGAGGCGGTAAAAGTCAAAGTGATAAAAAGTTTTGGTATCGCTCTTGTATGAATTGACCAATGAAAATGTCGGGCTGTTTGCAGCCTCTTTAATACCAAGTAATTTAGTAGCTTCTGAGATTAGAGTGGTTTTACCAGCACCCATATCACCGTCAATTCGTATTACTGAAGATAAAGAGTGCTCCAAAAGGTGCTGAGCTGCACGTTCAATTTCATCTAATGTAAAACACAATTGCATGCTGCAAAAGTAGGATTATCGTGGAGTTAATACAACAAAAGGGATGATCATTTCTTCTAATGATACACCACCGTGTTGAAAGGTGTCATTGAAGAGTTTAGCATAATGATTAAAATTGTTTTTATAAACAAAGTAGGCATCGTTTTTTGCAAAAATATAGCTGCTATTTAACCCGTAAAAAGAAGGGAGCTGAAAGTCCTCGGGCGCTTTACATGAAATTACATTTTTAGCTTCAAAGGTTAAACTTTTCCCCGATTTATACCGTAAATTCAAACTAGTCTCCTTATCTCCAATTACTTCGCTAGGATGCCCCACATTGATGGTGCCATGATCTGTAGTCAACAAGATTTGGAATCCTAGACTTGTTGCCTTTTTAATTAATTCTTTTAAGGGACTATTTTTAAACCAGCTGGACGTTAGTGAGCGGTAAGCTTTATTGTCAGGAGCTAATTCTTTAATGACTTCCATTTCTGTTTTAGCATGCGAGATCATGTCTACAAAATTATAGACTACGGTAGTCAAACCTTCATGGGAATGGTTCTGTAGGTTTTTAATGAGTTGTTGACTCTGCTGCAATTGGGTTATTTTGTGATAACTAACCGGGCGGTCTATTCCTAAGCGTTTACATTGAGCTTTTAAAAAATCGAATTCATGTAGATTTTTACCTCCTTCATCCGTGTCGTTTTTCCACCATTGGGGATATCTTTTACTAATTTCGAGTGGCGTTTGGCCTGCAAAAAAAGCATTTCTGGCATATTGAGTAGCAGTCGGTAGAATGCTAAAGTAGGTTTGTTCACTTTCGATCTTACAATATTCTTTAATTTCTGGGGCTATGGTTTTCCACTGATCAAAACGAAGGTTATCGATCATGATTAACAAGCTGGTTTTGTGCTCTTTAATTTCAGGAGCCACAAACTTTTGAAAGGCCTGGTGAGAAAAAGTAGGCCCTTTAGTTCCTTCCATCCAATCACGATAATTATCTTCAATGAATTTAGAAAATTGAAAGTTGGCTTCTTGCATTTGCGTTTCAAAAACTTCAAACATACTTTGGTCTTCAAGGCTTTCAAGTTCCAACTCCCAATACATAAGCTTTTTGAAATGTTCGATCCAATCCTCATGTGTTTCTAAATCAACTAAGGATTGTGATAGCTCTCGAAACTGCTGCTGATAGTTGTGTATAGTTTTTTCCGCGATCAAACTTTTATGGTCTAGAATTTTTTTGAGCGATAGTAGAATTTGATTTGGATTCACTGGTTTGATCAAGTAATCAGAAATTTTAGCCCCAATGGCTTCATCCATTATGTGTTCTTCTTCATTTTTGGTAATCATGACAACGGGCAAGTCGGGATGGTTATTTTTAATTTGATCCAAAGTCTCTAGGCCTTTTAGACCAGGCATATTTTCGTCTAGAAGAACAATGTCAAAACGCATTTTGTCGATCAAATCTAAAGCATCCAATCCATTTGTGCAAGCTGTAGTTTCATAACCTCTTTGCTTCAAGAACAAAAAGTGAGGTTTGAGCATCTCAATCTCATCATCTACCCATAAAACTTTGATCCAATTCATTTAGTATATTTGCTGCTTATAACGGCTAATTTGGCACTTCGAAAGAATACATTATTTAACGACCCAATTTATGGTTTTATTGCCATAGAAACAGATTTGATTTTACAACTGATCAATCACCCGTATTTCCAGCGTTTAAGGCGGATATCTCAAATGGGCTTGTCGAGTTTAGTTTATCCAGGAGCACACCATACTCGTTTTGAACACGCTTTGGGCGCAATGCATGTGATGCAAAAGGCTGTTGATGTACTGACAAACAAAGGAATCCAAATTAGTCCTCAAGAGCGTGAAGCAATGCAAATTGCTGTATTACTTCATGACATTGGTCATGGTCCATTTTCTCATGCTACAGAAAAAGCATTGTTGCAGGGCATACATCATGAAACTGTATCGCTTAGGGTAATCGGGCTTTTAAATAAAAACTTTAACGGTCAGTTGGATTTGGCAGAACAAATTTTCACTGGTCAATACCCGAGAAAGTTTATGCATCAATTGGTTTCTGGCCAAATTGATGTTGACCGACTAGATTATCTCAAACGAGATAGTTTTTATACCGGGGTTACCGAAGGCAATATCAACACCAATCGCATACTTGCAACAATGCAAGTAAAAGATGAACAACTTGTATTTGAGGTTAAAGGAATTCATTCACTTGAAAAGTTTCTTTTAGCAAGAAGGCTTATGTATTGGCAGGTTTATTTGCATAAAACGAGTTTAGTCGCTGAGTTGATTTTAGTAAAAACCATTCAAAGGTTTCACTCTTTAGTGAATCAAAAAGTGGAGCAACTCCATGAAAATCACATTTTATTTCCACTAATGCAACTAAAATCTATTGATCCTCTAGATGATGAAGCGCTTTTACACTACTTGAGTTTAGATGATACGGATATAATTCAGCTTCTTAAATCGTGGGAAAAGCACTCTGATCAAGTCTTGCGCAGCTTGTCTGGCCAATTGCTTCGTCGCGAGCTTCCGAAAATTAAAATTAGAGAAGAAGCCATTGCTGATAAAGAAATAGAACAAATAAAAAATAAGTTGGACAAGCAAGAAAGTGATAAAGAGATAAGCCCTTATTTTGTGTTTAGTGGGAATATTTCAAATCAAACTTATATCTCTGACGAAACTCAAATTCTAATGCTCGATAAAAATGATCGAGTTTTCCCAATTGCAGATGCTATATCATATCTAGATTTTAAACAGTTTTCCACTCCTGTTATTAAGTTTTATTTATGTTACCCAAAACGTTATAATTCTTTATAAATGCTTAATTTTGCCAAATGAATTTATCTGCCTTAGAAATCTCAAAAAAACTTAAAGGTACAATTGAAGGCAATGCTAAAGTAATGATTCACAGTCTTTCAAGAATTGAAGATGCTGAAGAAGGATCCATTTCATTTCTGAGCCACAATAAATATTTGCCCTTTTTAGAAAAAACTAAAGCCAGCGCTGTCCTCATATCGAATAATTTGGAGTTAAGCAATGGTGTCTCTACAACCCTCATCCGTGTTCAAGATGCGTATGCTGCTTTTACACAGCTTTTGATTAGTTGGTCACAGGATAAAAAAAAGAAACTCAAAGGTATTCATGCAACTGCAATTGTTGATCCCTCAGCTCAAATTAGCCCAAAAGCGTACATCGGAGCTTTTGTCTGTATTGGTGAACAAACAATTGTTGAAGATGGAGCTCAAATTCAGTCCCATACTGTTATTGGTGATCATGTCAAAATTCAAAAAAACACTTTCATATCCTCAAGGGTAAGTATTTTAGATGAATCAGAGATTGGAGCAAACTGTATTATTCATGATGGAGTTGTTGTGGGATCTGACGGATTTGGTTTTGCACCACAAAAAGATCAAGCTTATTTAAAAATACCCCAATTGGGAAAAGTTATAATTAGAGATAACGTAGAGATAGGTGCCAATACGACTATTGATCGAGCAACCCTAGGTGCCACCATTATTGGGGAAGGAGTTAAGCTTGACAATCTGGTTCAAATAGCCCATAATGTAGAAATTGGTTCTCATACTGTAATAGCTGCTCAAACAGGAGTGGCGGGCTCAACAAAAATAGGTTCTCGATGTGTTATTGGCGGTCAGGTAGGAATTATCGGCCATCTTACACTTGGTGATGGTGTCCAGATTCAGGGTCAAACAGGTGTTATTAAAAATTTAGCGGATGGAAGTACCGTTCAAGGAACTCCAGCTATTGATTACAAATCTTTTTACAAATCTTATGCAATATTTAAGAGTTTACCTTCAATGGAGTCCCGATTGTCACTCTTAGAAAAAAACAAATAGTATGATTACACATATAAATTCTCAAAAAACCTTATCCAAGCAGATCACGCTTGAGGGAGTTGGTTTACATACTGGAGAGAAAACAGTGCTGTACTTAAACCCTGCTTCTGAAAATACTGGAATTAAATTTATCCGTACAGACTTAAACCCCAAGATCGAAATCCCTGCATTGGCTAATTTTGTTTCTACAACGGATCGCGGAACAACTTTAGAGAAAGAAGGTGTTTTTATTCATACCACAGAACACTTGTTGGCAGCGCTTTTTGCGGCTTCGATTTCCAATTGTGAAATTGAAATTAACGGGTCTGAAGTGCCGATTTTAGATGGTTCCTCAAAACCTTTTAGCGACGCTATTTTGAAGGCAGGGGTAGAGGATCAAAATGAAGAGCAAGAGGTGTTTGTAGTTCAGGAAGTCATTCAACATACAGACCCTAAAACAGGAAGTGAAATTTTAATACTCCCTTCAGATCAAACCTGTTTTAGTGTTATGATTGACTTTAAAACTAAAGTTCTTGGCACTCAAAATGCAACTCTTAAAAACCTTGAAGATTTTCCAAAAGAAATTGCCCCTGCCAGAACCTTTAGTTTTCTTCATGAATTGGAAGCGCTTTTAGAGCACGGTTTGATCAAAGGAGGGGATTTAAACAATGCTATTGTATATGTTGATCAGCCCTTGGAAAACGCCAATATGGACCGTTTAAAAAAGGCCTTTGGTAAAGATGAAATCTCCGTTAAACCTAATGGAATTCTAGACAACCTCAAACTAAATTACACCAATGAAGCAGCTCGACACAAACTTTTAGACTTGATTGGTGATTTGGCTTTAGTCGGTATGCCAATTCAAGGAAAAATTATTGCAAGCAAACCCGGACATAAAATCAATACGGATTTTGCTAAAGAGATTGTAATGCTTATCAAGCAACTAAGAAAGTCAAATGTTCCAGTCGTTGATGTGACTAAGCCTCCATTGATGGACGTAAATCAGATAATGGATATGCTTCCTCATAGGCCTCCATTTTTATTGGTAGATAAGATTTTTGAGCTTTCTGATACGCATGTTATTGGATTAAAAAATGTCACCATGAATGAGTCTTTTTTTCAAGGGCACTTTCCAGGAGCACCTGTTATGCCTGGCGTTCTTCAAATTGAATCCATGGCTCAAGCAGGAGGGGTGTTGGTTTTGAGTACGGTTCCTGATCCTGAAAATTACCTTACATTTTTCATGAAGATAGATAATGTAAAATTCAAACGTCCAGTCTATCCGGGAGATACTTTAATTTTTAAACTCGAACTGCTCACGCCAATTCGCAGAGGAATTTGTAATATGAGAGGTTTTGCTTTTGTCAATGATCAATTAGTCAGTCAAGGCGATTTAATGGCACAAATTTCTAGACGAAAATCTTAAAAAATCAGATGATAAAACCACTAAACCATATACATCCAAAGGCGAAAATCGGGAAAAACGTTACTGTCGATCCATTTACCATGATACATGAAGATGTAGAAATTGGAGAAAATACTTGGATCGGTTCGAACGTGAGCATAATGAATGGCGCAAGAATTGGAGCAAACTGTAAAGTTTTTCCTGGAGCAGTAATTGCTGCGATTCCACAAGATCTCAAATTTAAAGGAGAAGATTCCTTGGTCGTTATTGGTGATCATACCGTAATTCGAGAGTGTGTAACCATCAATAGAGGAACTTTAGCTACAGGAAAAACTCAAGTTGGCTCACATTGCCTCATCATGGCCTATTCCCATATTGCACATGATTGCTTGGTAGGAAACAATTGTATCTTCTCCAATAACAGTACATTAGCAGGTCATATTACTATTGGAAACAATGTGGTTATAGCCGGTTTTACTGCCATTCAGCAGTTTTGTAGTGTTGGTGATTTCGCATTTATTTCTGGAGGATCGCTGGTAAGAAAAGATATTCCTCCATTTACTAAAGTTGCACGTGATCCTTTAATTTTCATAGGAGTGAATTCCATTGGTATGGAACGAAGTGGGGTGGATAAAGATCGAATCAGCAGGATTCAAAAAATCTACAGGATTTTATTTAAAAGTAAACACAACATTACCCAAGCCCTGCAAATAGTTAAAGAAGAGATAGAACCTACCGAAGACAGAAAAACCATTTTGCAATTCATTGAAAAATCAACTCACGGAATTGTAAGAGGGTACGATCAAAAAAGTTAAATTTGCACTTCAATTATGGCATCAACATCAGACATTAGAAAAGGCTTGTGTATCAAGTACAACAACGACATTTACAAAATCATTGAGTTTTTACATGTAAAACCAGGCAAAGGTCCAGCTTTTGTTCGGACAAAACTCAAGAGTGTAACAACGGGCAAAGTATTAGACAACACTTTTTCTGCTGGCCACAAGATTGAAGATATCCGTGTTGAAACACAAAAATATCAGTACCTATATAACGAAGGAAATCAGTTTCATTTTATGAATACTGACGACTACAATCAAATAAGCATTGAAAAAACAATTTTGGATAATCCAGACTTGCTAAAAGAAGGGGAAGTGGTTTCCATTTCTATTAATTCTGAAGATAGTTTACCCTTATCAGCAGATATGCCCGCTAGTGTTGTTTTAGAAGTTACACACACGGAGCCTGGAGTCAAAGGGAATACTGCGACTAATGCAACTAAACCAGCAACTGTTGAAACTGGCGCTTCTATCAATGTTCCTTTGTTTATCAACGAAGGAGACAAGATTAAAGTAGATACCGAGAAGGGCAGTTATATAGAACGCGTAAAGGAATAATTTTTTAAATTAAATTGAGACGATTAAACTTATGAGTGTACTTGTAAATAAAGAATCAAAAATCATTGTACAAGGATTTACAGGTAGCGAAGGAACTTTCCACGCTACACAGATGATTGAATATGGAACTAATATTGTTGGTGGAGTAACACCAGGAAAAGGAGGGCAAACCCATTTGGATAAACCTGTTTTCAATACTGTAGCTGAAGCAGTTAAAAATGTAAGTGCAGATACTTCAATTATTTTTGTTCCACCAGCTTTTGCAGCAGATGCAATTATGGAATCTGCCGAAGCGGGAATTAAAGTAATTATTGCCATCACCGAAGGAATTCCTGTAAATGACATGACCAAAGCTTTTCAATACGTTAAGGCAAAAGGAGCTACTTTGGTTGGCCCTAACTGTCCGGGAGTAATAACTCCTGAAGAAGCAAAAGTTGGAATCATGCCCGGGTTTGTTTTTAAGAAAGGAAAAGTTGGTATTGTTTCTAAATCTGGAACACTAACTTATGAAGCTTCTGATCAGGTGGTGAGTCAGGGATTAGGTATTTCTACGGCCATTGGAATTGGGGGTGATCCTATCATTGGAACAACTACTAAAGATGCCGTTGAGTTATTTATGAATGACCCCGAAACAGAATGTATCGTAATGATTGGCGAAATTGGAGGTCAACTGGAAGCCGATGCAGCCCAGTGGATTAAAGCTACAGGAAACAAAAAACCTGTTATTGGATTTATTGCAGGAGAAACAGCGCCCAAAGGGAGAACAATGGGACATGCAGGTGCCATCGTAGGTGGAAGTGAAGATACAGCAGAGGCAAAAAAACGCATTATGCGCGAGTGTGGTATCCATGTAGTGGACTCACCAGCGCAAATTGGAGCTAAAGTAGCAGAAGTAGTTTCTTAAATTTGATTATGAAATTATTAGAAGGTAAAACCGCAATCATTACAGGTGCCAGCCGAGGTATAGGCAGAGGCATTGCCAAAGTTTTTACTGCTCACGGATGCGCAGTGGCCTTTACTTATAGCAGCAATAAAGAGGCTGCAGATTCATTGACTGATGAGTTGAGTGCAGACGGTATTCAGGTTAAAGGATATCAAAGTAATGCCGCTAATTTTGATCAAGCACAGCAATTAGTTGATGAGGTTCTAAACGATTTTGGAAGTTTAGATATTTTAATTAATAATGCTGGTATAACCAAAGACAACCTTTTAATGCGAATGAGTGAACAAGACTTTGATCAAGTAATTGAAGTCAATTTGAAATCTATATTCAACATGACCAAAGCGGTTCAACGTACTTTCCTCAAACAGCGAAAAGGATCGCTAATCCATATAAGTTCTGTTGTTGGAGTAAAAGGAAATGCGGGTCAAGCAAATTATGCAGCCTCAAAAGCAGGAATGATTGGATTTTCAAAGTCAGTTGCACTGGAACTAGGATCTAGAAATATTCGTTCTAATGTGATTGCACCAGGTTTTATAGAAACCGAAATGACAGCAAAACTATCTGAGGACGTAGTCCAAGGATGGCGAGATGGAATACCATTAAAAAGAGGAGGCCAACCGGAAGATGTTGCCAACGCTTGTGTATTCTTAGCCTCAGACTTATCCGGTTATATTACAGGACAAGTGCTCCACGTAGATGGAGGAATGTTAACTTAATTTTTTAAAAAATAATACTATGCAAAAATTACCTAAAATTGGATTACCGGTCATTCTTTTGATCGTAGTTATTTTGATCTTTGTCTCCAAGTCTTCAATCAATATAGGCTACGGAGAAGCAGGGGTCTTATTTAAAACCTTTGGTGGAGGAGTGGTTACGGATCAACCCCCATTAGGAGAAGGATTTCACATTATATCACCATGGAATAAGGTGTATATCTACAATGTAAAGCAGCAAGAATTTTTTGAAGGAAACATGCAAGTGCTTTCTTCCAATGGACTTGAAATTTCATTAGATGTGTCAGTGTTGTATCAACCCAAATACGAAGAACTGGGTTTCCTTCACAAGACCAAAGGTGAAAACTACGTCAACATTGTTTTAATTCCTCAGATTCGTGCAGTAGCACGTTCAGTAGTTGGACGTTATACTCCTGAGCAATTGTATTCTACCAAACGAGATGCCATTCAAAATGAAATCTTCGAAGAAACGTTGAAAAATGTTGAATCACAACACATTCAAGTAAATGCAGTTTTGGTTCGTGATGTAACTTTACCCTTAGCAATTAAAGAGGCAATTGAGCGAAAACTAGGGCAAGAGCAAGAGTCGTTAGAGTATGAATTCCGTCTTGAAAAAGCAAAACAAGAAGCGGAACGTCAGCGTATTGATGCGGAAGGAAAGGCAACTGCTAACCGAATTCTAAGTGCTTCCTTAACGGATAAAATTCTTCAGGAAAAAGGAATAGAGGCTACTATTAAGCTTTCAGAGTCACCAAATTCTAAAGTTATTGTTATTGGTAGTGGTAAAAATGGACTTCCCGTCATTCTTGGAAATCAATAGGTATCTAATATTTAAATATTTTAAATATATTTGCAACTCAAATGAAAACAAAAAAATTACATAGACATCATATTAACACTCGAGCAAACGAGGTGTAGTAAGATGTCTATCTATTATTACTAACCCGTTTGAGCAATCAAACGGGTTTTTTAATTTAATATTATGATACGACTGGCAGTACAAAAATCAGGAAGACTCAACGAAGATTCACTTCGATTAATAAAAGACTGTGGAATTTCTATTGAGAATGGTAAGGACCAACTCAAAGCAGCTGCGCGCAACTTTCCTATGGAAGTTTTCTTTTTGCGCAATGGAGACATTCCTCAATACTTACGTGATGGAGTAGTGGACCTTGCTGTTTTAGGAGAAAATCTTTTAGAAGAAAAGGGAGCAGATATAGAAGTTATTGAGCCATTGGGCTTTTCTAAGTGTCGTGTTTCCATTGCGGTTCCCAAGGGCACTGCTTTTAATGGTATTCAAGATTTGGAAGGAAAACGCATTGCGACTTCTTACCCTAATACAGTTAATAATTTTCTTAAGACCCATGCTATTAACGCGGATTTACACATCATCAACGGATCGGTTGAAATTGCCCCGAACATCGGTTTGGCAGATGCCATCTGTGATATTGTATCCAGTGGGAGTACTTTATTTAAAAACAATCTAAAAGAAGTTATTGAAATTGCACGTTCTCAAGCGGTTTTGGTTCAAGCACCTAAGGTGTCAGAGGAAGCTAAACAAACCATTGAAAAATTGCGCTTTCGAATTCAGTCCGTATTGCGAGCTAAACAATCAAAATACATTTTACTTAATGCTCCTAATGATAAAATTGAAGCCATTAGTTCGATACTGCCGGTTTTAAAAAGCCCTACTGTATTACCTCTAGCTCAACAGGGATGGAGCTCACTTCACTCCGTGATCAATGCAGAAGATTTTTGGGAAGTTATAGATCAACTCAAAGAAGCGGGTGCAGAAGATATCTTAGTTTGTCCTATTGAAAAAATGGTATTATGATGGAGTCTTATTTAAATCCTTCGGTTTCGGACTGGAGTTCCTTGACAGAACGCCCAACAGCTAGTTACGACTCCTTAGAGCCGCTTGTCGCAACTGTTTTTGATGAAGTAAGGGATAAGGGAGATCAAGCTATTATAGACTATACTTCTCAGTTTGACGGAATTCAACAGCATGAGTTTACAGTGAGTGAAGAAGCGCTTAATGCCGCTTCCAACTTTGTTCCTGACGATTTAAAAAGTGCCATTCAAAATGCCAAGTCTAATATCGAAAGTTTTCACAATGCACAACGTACAGAGACCGTTCGGGTAACTACTCAACCTGGTGTAGATTGCTGGCAAGAAAAAAAGCCAATTGAAAAAGTAGGTTTGTATATTCCAGGAGGATCTGCACCTTTATTTTCAACGATTTTGATGTTGGCTATTCCTGCGCAAATTGCAGGATGTAAGGAGATTGTTTTATGTTCACCTCCTTCAAAAGACGGTACACTCCCAGCTGTAGTTCTTTACACGTCTCAACTGTGTGGAGTTAAAAAGGTGTATAAAATTGGAGGTATTCAAGCCATCGCAGCAATGGCGTTAGGAACTCAAACCATTACTAAAGTTCATAAGATTTTTGGTCCAGGAAATCAATATGTTACCGTTGCCAAGCAGTGGGCTACTAGACAGCACGTTGCCATTGATATGCCGGCTGGCCCTAGTGAATTATTAGTTGCAGCAGATGCTTCAGCTCGAGCTGATTTTATTGCAGCAGATTTGCTTTCTCAGGCAGAACATGGAAAAGACAGTCAAGTTTTGTTTGTCACTACTCATAAGCCTTTACTGGATGAGGTTAATAAAGCAATAGAAGCCCAGTTAAAGGAACTGCCAAGAAGAGAAATTGCGGAAGCAGCTTTGACCAATTCTAAGGCAATTTATTTTGAAAATGAGGCTATAGCTATTGATTTTATCAATGCCTACGGACCCGAACATTACATTATCTGTGTAGAAAATGAAACGCTTTACTTAGACGGTATAGTCAATGCTGGCTCCGTTTTTGTAGGAAATTACACCCCTGAAAGTGCTGGAGATTATGCTTCTGGGACCAATCACACCTTGCCAACCAATGGATATACCAAACAATACAGTGGAGTGAATTTAGACAGCTTTAGAAAAGCAATTACGTTTCAAAAGATAAGTAAAGAAGGCATTCAATCATTAGGTCAAACAATTGAGTTGATGGCAGAGGCCGAAGGATTAGACGCTCACAAGAATGCGGTTAGTATTCGTTTAAATGCATTAAAAGATGAAGTTTGATTATACAAAATACATTCGACCGTATTTGTTAACATTAAGCCCCTATCAATCGGCAAGACAAGAGTTTGAGGGAGATGGGAGTTCGATGATTCTTTTGGATGCCAATGAAAATCCATTTGAGAGTACTACCAATCGTTATCCTGACCCTATGCAAATGGAATTGAAGCAGGAAATTGCAGCATGGAAAGGGGTGGAGCATAATCAGTTGTATTTGAGTAACGGAAGTGACGAATTTATTTCACAAGTCATTATGGGATGCTGTGAACCTGGAACGGATTACATCATGATTTTACCTCCAACTTTTGGAATGTACCAAGTTGCTGCATTAACTTATGGTGTTGGAGTACAAGAAGTCCCTTTGACAGACACCTTTCAGTTAGATGTCACCTCGATTTTAGAAAGAGCAGATCAAACTTCAAAAATTATTTTCATCCCCACTCCAAATAACCCTACAGCCAATAATTTTGATTTAGATGCTATCGAACAAATCATTCAAAATTTTCCTGGTTTAGTGGTTGTAGATGAGGCCTATGTTGAGTTTAGCAGTAACCCTTCTGTGATTTCTTGGTTGTCAAAATATCCAAATTTAATGGTTTGTCAAACCTTTTCTAAGGCACAGGGAATGGCGGGTGCTCGGTTGGGTATGGCCTTTGCGCATCCGGATTTCATTACTTTTTTTAATCGCATTAAGGCTCCATACAACATCAATTCATTGACCATTAACGCTGTGCTAAAACGGTTAAAAGAGCAGGATAAAATCAAGTCGCAGGTAGAATTAATGCTTGCAGAACGTCATCGTTTAGAGGAGGCCTTTGCAGCAATTCCTTTTATTCAAAAGTGTTTTCCATCAGACGCCAACTTTGTATTGATAAAAGTAGATGACAGTAGCCTGCTTTACAAGCAGTTAATTGAGAAAGGAATCGTCGTTCGGAATCCTTCTAAAAACTACAATTGTAAAAATACCTTGCGTATTTCGGTAGGCACACCAGATGAAAACAATAGTTTAATTGAAGCCCTGCACAGTTTAAAATAATTCCTATGAAAAAAGTATTGTTTATAGATCGCGATGGAACTTTGGCACTAGAGCCGAAAGGCTATCAATTAGACGCTTTTGAAAAGTTAGTTTTTTATCCAGAAGTATTTACCTACTTAGGTAAAATTGCTCAAGAATTGGATTACGAATTGGTAATGATCACTAATCAAGATGGTCTTGGAACCAACAGTTTTCCTGAAGAAACTTTTTGGCCTACCCACAATTTTATACTGAAAAGCTTTGAAAATGAGGGTGTCGTTTTTAGCGAAGTACTCATTGATAAAAGTTTACCAGAAGACCAGTCACCAAGACGTAAACCAAGAACAGGAATGCTCACTACGTATTTAGATGCCTCAGTTTACGATTTGAAAAACTCATGGGTTGTTGGGGATCGGTTAACGGATATGGAATTGGCTAAAAACCTGGGAAGTCAAGGAGTTTTTATAGCAAACGACCCTGATTTGGGAAAGGAGGAAACCTCAGCTGAACTAGAGTTGCCCATAGCACTTACGACCACCTCTTGGAAAGAAATTTACGCTTTTTTGAAATTAGAACAGCGTCACGTTTCTTATGAACGAAAGACTAATGAAACGGACATTCAGCTACAGCTCAATTTAGACGGAACAGGTAAAAGTACAATCGATACCGGTATTTCCTTTTTTGATCATATGATCGACCAATTGGCACGTCACGGAGGAATGGACATCCAACTTAGCGTTAAAGGTGATTTGGAAGTTGACGAACACCACACCATAGAAGATACCGCCATTGCACTAGGGGAGGCTTTTGCTCAGGCTTTAGGAACTAAGTTAGGCATGGAGCGTTATGGTTTTTGCCTGCCTATGGACGACTGTTTGGCTCAAGTAGCGATTGATTTTGGAGGACGCAACTGGTTGGTTTGGGAAGCAGTGTTTAAAAGAGAAATGATTGGTCAAATGCCTACAGAAATGTTCTTCCATTTTTTCAAATCCTTTTCTGATGGTGCCAAAGCCAATATCAACATTAAAGCAGAAGGAACCAACGAACACCATAAAATAGAAGCCATTTTTAAGGCTTTTGCTAAGGCGATTAAAGTGGCTGTAAAACGCGATCCCGAGAAGATGATTTTACCCTCAACCAAAGGCAGTTTATAAATGATAGCTATTGTTGATTACGGAGCTGGAAACACCAAAAGTTTACAGTTTGCTTTAAAACGATTGGGTGTTGAGAGTATATTGACTGCTAATGCTGAGGAAATTTCTGCTGCAGATAAGGTAATCTTCCCTGGTCAAGGAGCAGCAGCTAGTGCCATGAAAAAATTAAAACAACAGGGACTCCATACGGTAATTCCCACCTTGACTCAACCTGTACTGGGGATTTGCTTAGGAATGCAATTGCTTTGTGCACACACGGAGGAAGGCTCGGTGGACGGTCTCGGAATGGTGCAAACAGTCGTCAAGCGGTTTACAAACGAGGTAAAAGTTCCTCAAATGGGCTGGAACCGTATTCACAACTTAAAAGGTTCGTTGTTTGAAGGAATTGAAGAGGGGTCTTATATGTATTTGGTACACTCGTATTTTGTTCCAGAGCTTGAGGAAACTGTAGCGACGAGTAATTACAACGGAGTTTATAGTGTCGCCTTACAGAAAGATAATTTTTATGGGGTGCAGTTTCATCCAGAAAAAAGCAGTCGAAAAGGACAATTGCTTTTAGCGAATTTTTTAAATCTATAGACATGCGTATTATTCCAGCCATTGATATTATTGAAGGGAAATGTGTTCGCTTATCTAAAGGCGATTATACAACTAAAAAAATCTATAACGAATCTCCGCTAGAAGTTGCTAAGGCTTATGAGGATCATGGAATTGAGTATTTGCATTTAGTCGATTTAGACGGTGCCAAATCCAAGCATATTGTCAATCATAAAGTCTTGGAAACCATAGCCACTAAAACTGCGCTACAAATTGATTTTGGGGGAGGGTTAAAAACTGTTGAGGACCTCAATATTGCTTTTGAAAGTGGAGCTTCACAAATCACAGGGGGTAGTATTGCGGTAAAGTCACCTGAAACTTTTATCTCTTGGATTCAGACTTATGGATCAGACAAAATTATTTTAGGTGCCGATGTCAAAGGAATCCATATCGCAACCGATGGGTGGTTAGAAACTTCGGATCAAACCCTTTTTGATTTTGTAAAGCATTACCAAAAACAAGGGGTTGAATATGTCATCTGTACAGACATTAGTAAAGATGGTATGCTAGAAGGACCTGCTTTTGATTTGTATGCCCGTTTACTTGCTAAATCTAAAATCAAACTCATTGCATCAGGAGGAATTTCCAAATTTGAAGAACTACCAGAGTTAAAAACTTTGGGTTGCGAAGGTGTGATCATTGGAAAGGCGATTTACGAAAATCGAATTTCATTGAAACAATTAGAATCGTTTATCCTGAATCAATATTAGTTCCTATGCTCACCAAACGAATCATTCCCTGTTTAGATATTAAAGACGGCAGAACCGTCAAAGGAGTCAATTTTGTGGACTTAAGAGATGCAGGCGATCCTGTAGAGTTAGCAACTCAGTATGCTTTAGAGCAAGCAGATGAGTTGGTTTTTTTAGACATTTCCGCCACAGAACAAAAGCGTAAAACCTTAGCTGACTTGGTCTTAAGAGTT
>ENA-OUOG01000922-OUOG01000922.1-marine-metagenome-genome-assembly--contig:-NODE-922-length-35962-cov-5.248293_pt1 | contig 35962 bp, 33 predicted proteins | sample MGYA00248635_ERZ508505 | MGnify/ENA primary metagenome ERZ508505 (study PRJEB26176, sample SAMN06267871) | marine metagenome | isolation source: Saanich Inlet, British Columbia, Canada | place: Pacific... | reverse complement strand
CTTCAATCTTGGGTTCGGGCTTAAAGTGCCTCTGCCCCTGAGATAATCTCAATTAATTCTTTCGTAATTTGGGCTTGTCGTGAACGGTTATAAGTTACCGTCAAACCGTCAATCATTTCACCGGCATTACGTGTCGCATTATCCATTGCACTCATCCGAGCACCTTGCTCACTCGCCGCGTTCTCTAACAATCCGCGTAAAATTTGTATCGATACATTACCCGGCAACAAAGCATCGAGAATATCGTTTTCTTCTGGTTCAAAGTCATAGCTTGCGCCACCAGCATCTAATTCTTCAGACACTTCAAAATGTGCCGGAATAATTTGTTGCGCGGTAGGAACCTGGGTCACAACATTCTCAAACTTTGAATAAAATAACGTACAAACATCAAATTCGTCGGCTGCAAATCCATCCAGCAATTGCTCGCCAACTTGGCGCGCTTGCTCATAGCCAATAGACTTAAGGCCAGGAAATGCAATCAAAGGCAAAAGGTCATCTTTCATATCACGACGAAGAACTTCAAACCCCTTACGCCCAACACACAAAACTTTAACGCTTTTACCTTCAGCCTTTAACTTATTCGCATGCTGACGCGCCAGCCGGGCGATAGACGAATTAAAGCCACCACACAATCCACGTTCAGCAGTCGCAACCACCAAAAGGTGCTTGTCATCGCGTCCTGTACCGGCCAATAAGCGCGGTGCACCCGAAGGATCGGCAATACCAGCCGCAAGATTAGCTAAAACCTTTTCCATACGCTCTGCATAAGGACGAGCGGCTATAGCAGCTTCTTGAGCGCGACGTAATTTAGAGGCAGCAACCATTTGCATGGCGCGCGTGATCTTCTTCGTGGCACGCACGCTAGAGATCCTATTACGCAATTCCTTTAATGACGCCATGAGGCTCTTGCTCCTTATTCCGAACCTTAAGCGAAGCTGGCCTTAAAGGCCTCAATCACTTTTTTCAAAGCTTCTTCCGTATTCTCAGAAACAGCTTTCTCTGTTCGAATAGCATCCAATATTGCAATTTCTTTCGTACGCAATATTTCTAGCAACCCAGTCTCAAAGCGGCCAATCGAACTTGTTTCTAATGAGTCAAGATAACCGTTCACACCCGCATAAATCACAGCGACCTGCTCTTCCACTTTTAATGGAGAGAATTGCCCCTGTTTCAACAGTTCCGTCAAACGCTCACCACGGTTCAAAAGTTTTTGTGTCGCCACATCAAGGTCAGAACCAAATTGAGCAAAGGCCGCCATTTCGCGATACTGCGCAAGCTCACCTTTAATTTTACCCGCAACCTGCTTCATTGCTTTGATTTGAGCGGATGAACCCACACGTGACACAGACAGACCCACATTCACAGCTGGACGAATACCTTGATAGAACAAATCTGTTTCTAGGAAGATCTGACCATCAGTAATCGAAATCACGTTAGTTGGAATATATGCTGACACGTCATTTGCTTGTGTCTCAATAATTGGCAAGGCTGTCATTGAGCCAGCGCCGAAATCATCATTCAATTTCGCTGCGCGCTCAAGCAAACGTGAGTGCAAGAAGAAAACGTCACCAGGGTAAGCTTCACGACCCGGAGGACGACGAAGCAATAGAGACATTTGACGATAAGACACAGCTTGTTTTGACAAATCATCATAGGTGATTAGCGCATGCATGCCGTTATCACGGAAATATTCAGCCATCGTACAGCCCGTGAATGGGGCCAAAAATTGCAATGGCGCAGACTCAGAAGCTGTCGCTGCAATCACGATTGAATATTTCATCGCATCGTTTTCTTCGAGCGTTTTAACGATTTGCGCAACGGTTGAACGCTTTTGTCCAATAGCAACATAAACGCAGTAAAGTTTAGCCTGCTCGTCATCGCCTTCATTAATAGATTTTTGGTTCAAAATCGCATCAATCGCAATGGCTGTTTTACCTGTTTGACGGTCACCAATGATAAGCTCGCGCTGCCCACGCCCGATTGGAATAAGCGCATCAACAGCCTTAAGGCCAGTTTGCATTGGCTCATGAACAGATTTACGCGGAATAATACCCGGCGCCTTAACGTCAACCTTCATGCGGCGCTCAGCTTCAATTGGGCCTTTGCCATCAAGCGGGTTACCAAGCGCGTCAACAACACGACCAAGCAAACCTTTACCCACAGGCACGTCCACAATATCGCCGGTACGCTTAACAGTATCCCCTTCGCGAATATCACGGTCAGAACCAAAAATAACAGCACCGACATTATCTTCTTCAAGGTTGAGGGCCATGCCGCGAATGCCGCCTGGGAATTCAACCATTTCACCGGCCTGCACATTGTCCAAGCCATAAATGCGGGCGATACCATCACCAACTGATAAAACCTGACCAATTTCCGATACCTCGGATTTTTGATCAAATCCTTTGATTTGTTCTTTAAGAATAGAAGAAATTTCGGATGCTTTGATATCCATCAGCCCGCCTCGCTCATCGCCTGTTTAAGAGAATTTAGTTTTGTCTTAATCGATCCGTCGACCATACGACTTCCCGCTTTGACAATTAGTCCACCGAGTAATGTGTCATCAATCTCGGATTTTACGATAATGTCTTTGCCCAAAGACTTGGACAAAACAGTTTTAATTTCATTAACCTGCGCCTCAGTTAGCGCGCTCGCTGAGATAACTTCCGCAACGAGCTCATTTCTTGATTCCGAAATAACGGCTGCAAATTGCTGAATAATAATTGGCAAGAACATTGCTCTGCGCTTGCGCACAACTAGGCCCACAAAATTAACGGTTAATTTAGAAAAATTAATCGCATTCATAACGCCAAAAATAGCGGCCTGTTGTTCTTCTGCAGAAATAACCGGCGACTTAATGAGCTTGAGCATATCGGGGTTATTCTCAATAAGAGCCCCAAGCGTCACCATGTCAGATACGATTTGATTTGTATCTGCTTCGCCCAATTCAGAGCAAAGCTCATAGAGAGCCGATGCGTAGCGCCCTGCAATTCCACCTAAAATATCGTCTTTATTCGACAAGGATCTTATCCATTCAACCTAGAGAATACTGCCCACCAAACACACGGTAAATCGCATTCTTCTGCCAAAAATAAGTCACCGGGAACCGATGACTCGCTGATCTAGACGTTGGGTTATCACGACATTTACTCGTTGGCAACACATTGCCTGCAAATATTAACAGCCATATCGATTTTTCTCTCAAAAACCGACCCAAACGGGGGGTTACATAAAGCTATAAGGGTCAATATCAATGCTTAATCGCGCATTATTAGGCAACTTAATCTGGGCAAGCCATTGATGAATAAACCCCTGAACCGGCGATTGGCGGGAGGCTTTAATCAAAAAGCGATAACGATAGCGGTTTCGAACACGCATAATGGGCGCCGGAGCAGGTCCAAGTACTTGTATTTCATTATGAATTGGTATTTTCTTTGCCAAATCCCGAGTGATGTGAATGACCATTTCTTGACTTGGCGCAGACACGATCAACGCCGCCAAACGACCATATGGCGGCATATGGGCTGCCTCGCGAGCCGCACATTCTGCTGCTAAAAAAGCATCTCTATCGCCCGATATAAGGGCCTCAAGGACGGGATGATCCGGCATATAACTCTGCAATAAGGCGCGACCCCGGGTCGCATCCCGACCGGCGCGTCCAGCAACCTGAAGCAGCAATTGATAAGTTCGTTCGGCCGCGCGCAAATCACCATTTCCTAGCCCCAAATCCGCATCAACGACGCCAACAAAGCTCAAATTTGGGAAATGGTGCCCTTTGGCAACAATTTGCGTACCAACAATAATATCGGCCTTACCATCGGCAATTTGCGCCATCGTATCGCGCAAAGCGTTCATACCACCTCGAAAGTCAGAAGATAAGACAGCTATACGTGCGTCTGGAAACCGCTCCACCACTTCTTCGGTCACACGCTCAATACCAGGTCCACATGCTGTTAAGGTTCCAACACCACCACAAGACACGCATTGCGTCGGTATCGGCTCAACAATACCGCAATGATGGCACATAAGTTCATTACGAAACCGATGCTCAACCATCCACGCATCACACTGATGACATGCATAACGGTGCCCGCATTGACGGCACAGAGTCAAAGGGGCATATCCACGCCGGTTTAGAAAAATCAATGCTTGCTTTTTATCCGCCAAAGCCTTCTCGATGCCAGCGGTCATCGCATCAACCATCCAATAGCCCTTGGGAGGTGGTGTATGGCGCATGTCGACGACATCAATGTCGGGCAATTGCGCTTGACCAAAGCGCGAGGCGAGGCGGTGATGTATATAACGCTGTTCTTGAGCGTTCACCACGCTTTCAAGGGACGGTGTAGCTGAGGATAGAATAACCGGACAATCCGCGTAACGCGCCCGCACGACAGCCATATCGCGGGCATTGTAAATAACACCCTCGTCTTGCTTAAAACCACCATCATGCTCTTCATCAACAATAATGACCCCAAGATTATCCCAAGGCAAAAACAAAGCTGAACGTGCGCCGACCAAAACAGAGACCTCTCCATCGCTAATTCCTCGCCATGTGCGGCGGCGGTCGCTCACCCCAAGCGCCGAATGCCAGACAGCCGGCTGGCACCCAAAGCGCTTTTCGAACCGATCAAGCAACTGCCCGGTAAGCGAGATTTCGGGCAATAAAATCAGAGCCTGCTTGCCCTCTGAGATCGCTTGCGCGACAGCCTCAAAAAACACCTCCGTCTTACCTGACCCCGTCACACCATCGAGCAGATGGGCTTGAAATTTTTGTGCAGAAACAGAGCCACGCAAAAGGTCTGTGACTTTCTTTTGATCCGCCGAAAGCGTGACAGGCTCAAATTCCGCGACCGGTTGGGCAAAAGCTTGGGCTTGGGCTATCGTACATGCATCCAAATACCCATCTTTGGCCAGCGCGCGAACCACACTTTGGCTGACACCGGCTTCACGCGCCAAATCGGCCGTCGTGAAGACAGCACCATCTGCGAGCACATCGTATAATTTTTTGCGCGCCGAAGTCTCACGTAAAGGACGTTGAGAGTTCGCTCGCCACCCCATAACAGGTTGAGCCGGCTCGAAGGCTTCAGGTGCGCGCATCACCAATCGCAAAACAAGACCGGGCGGCGCCATGACATAAGAAGCCATCCAGTCGACAAATTTACGCAAAGATACTGAAAGTGGCTTAACATCGTAAACGCTTATGATTGATTTAAGCTTTTCTGGAGGCGTTTTACCTTCAGCAGGTCCCCAAACCACGCCATCAACCTCGCGACGCCCAAGTGGCACGCGCACAATTGTGCCTGCCTTAAGGTCTATACCCTTGGGCACAAGGTAATCATAAGGCCCCGGGAGTGCCATCGGAATCAATATACCAATTACTTGCATAAAAAATACAATGTGAGATCAACCTAAGAAAGGCAAGCGAGGAATCATATTTTGACGGCGCATATATCTGGTATTTTCACTGAATGCTGGCATAATAAGATGAACAATGAAGGATACTGTCTTATGAAATTTTTTATCGATACAACAGATCTCGATGCAATTCGTGAGCTTGCCGCAACAGGCATGGTTGATGGCGTAACGACGAACCCGTCATTGGTTGCCAAGAGCGGCAAAGATTTCAAGACCCTCATCAGTGACATTTGCAAAATCGTCGACGGAGATGTGAGCGCAGAAGTCACCGCCCTTACAGCCGATGAGATGATACGAGAGGGCGAGATTTTGGCTTCCATTGCCCCCAATGTTTGCGTCAAAATCCCGCTCACATGGGACGGATTAAAGGCCACAAAATCGTTCAGCGATCGCGGCATTCGGACCAATGTTACGCTTTGCTTTTCGGCTAACCAAGCCCTACTTGCCGCCAAAGCTGGCGCCACCTATATCTCGCCTTTTGTCGGACGCTTAGACGATATTAGCGCCAATGGCATGGGGCTTATCGCTGAGATTCGTGATATTTATGATAATTACGAAGCACTCCAAACGCAGATACTCGTCGCTTCCGTCCGCTCAGCTGAGCATATTCGCCAAAGCGCTTTAATTGGCGCAGATGTGGCGACATTGCCGCCAGAAATATTACGCGGATTAATCGCACACCCGCTTACCGATAAAGGTGTCGCGAGCTTTACTGCGGACTGGGAAAAATCTGGGCAAACGATCCTCTAAACAGGTCAACCAAGTAGATCATGAGCTCTTATAGCCCCGACCTAGACGAACTCTTAAACGCGTGGCAGATCGAATTGCGTGAACAAAGACGTCTTAGTCCCCACAGTTGTGAGGCTTACGAGAGAGATCTCAGACAATTTTGTGACTTTATCACAAACCATCTCGGCGAAACGCTTACATTAGAGCGCTTTACCCAGCTCCATGTAAGAGACATAAGAGCCTTTCTTTCCATGCGGCGCGCCGGCGCCGCACAAAACCGCTCACTCGCGCGATCCCTTTCGGGCCTACGCAGTTTTGATCGTTTCTTAAAAAAGCGAGGCCACGCGACTCTTGAGGCCCTGCCCAATATCCAAAGCCCTAAGCCAAGCCAAAGGTTGCCCAGACCTGTTGATGTCGAACAAGTTATCAATATGCTGGCCATGGCTAAAGACAATAAAACCCCCTGGCAAGGCGCGCGCGATGTTGCGCTGCTCATGTTGCTCTATGGGTGTGGTTTGCGTATTTCAGAAGCCCTCAGCCTTAGGCTTAGCGATATTCAATTAGGCATTCAGCAAGGGGCTTTGCGAGTTGTCGGAAAAGGGGGCAAGCCACGCGATGTGCCTCTGCTCGCGGTCACATGCAACGCTCTCACCCATTATCATCAATTATATAAAATTGGCCTTAGGCAAAATGATTTATTTTTTCGTGGGCCACGTGGCGGTGCTTTATCGGCACGTCAAGCGCAGTATCTTGTGGCTCGGCTCCGCCATGCGCTTGGGCTACCTGAAAGTGTTACACCGCATGCTCTTCGACATAGCTTTGCAAGCCACCTGCTTAGCAATGGCGCTGATCTGCGCTCTATCCAGGATTTACTTGGGCATGCCTCTTTGGCGTCAACGCAGGTCTATACAAAAATAGACCCACAGCAATTAAACGACGTCTATATGCGCGCCCACCCTCGCGCGCGTATCAAAAGAAATTAAACAATGAATTATTAGACCACGCTTTGCAGACAACCCATCAATAAAGACAAAACAAAATCAAAAAATATTTGCGTCTGTCTTTATTAAGGCCTCGCGATTCATCTGCCCATTACATATGCAATGCGCGTTGATCAACAGCGAGTGCTGCTTCTTTCACAGCTTCAGTTAAAGTTGGGTGGGCGTGGCATGTCCGCGCGATATCTTCAGCGCTCGCCATGAATTCCATAGCCACAGCAATTTCAGAAATTAACTCACCCGCATGAGGCCCCATAATATGAGCGCCCAACACTTGATCCGTTTTGGCATCGGCTAGAATTTTAACAAAGCCGTCTGTTGTCCGGTTCACCTTGGCGCGGCCATTGGCCATGAATGGAAATTTACCAACTTTATAAGCAATATTCTCAGCCTTAAGCTCTTCTTCATTCTTGCCGACCCAAGCCACTTCCGGGCTGGTGTAAATAACACCAGGGACTAAATTATAGTTCACGTGCCCTGGTTTACCGGCCAATATTTCAGCCAGAGCGACACCCTCTTCTTCAGCTTTATGCGCCAACATTGGACCAGAAATCACATCGCCGATCGCATAAATACCGGGGATATTGGTTGCAAAATGGCCATCGGTTTGAATGCGCCCTTTATCATCCAGCGCTACACCAACCTTCTCAAGGCCAAGTCCATCCGTAAAAGGACGACGACCCGTCGCAACCAAGACACGATCAACGGTCAGGACCTCATCCTCACCACTATCATCAGACTTACCAATCGTCACTTTCACATTGGTTTTTTGAACAATTGCTGACTTAACCTTATGCCCAAGTTTGAAGGTAAGACCTTGCTTGGCGAGTGTCCGAGAGAATGTTTTAGCAAGCTCCGCATCAACCCCTGGGGTTATGCGATCTAAATATTCAACGACTGTTACGTCGGCGCCAAGGCGACTCCAAACAGATCCCAACTCTAAGCCAATCACACCCGCGCCAACAACCAAGAGTTGCTTGGGCACACGAGGAAATGTCAGCGCGCCGGTTGATGACACAATTTTATCTTCATCAATATCTAACCCAGGCAAAGTTGCAACATCAGAGCCCGTTGCGATAACAATATTCTTTGCACTCAACTTGCGTTTCTTGCCATCTAAGAGCGTGACATTAACCGCACCCTGACCGGCAATAACTGCGGCGCCTTTAATTTCCTCAACCTTATTTTTCTTGAGCAAAAACTCGACACCCTGCGTGTTTCCTGAAACGCCTTCATCTTTGTATTTCATCATTTTTTTGAGGTCGAGCGATACTGAGCCAAGCTTAATGCCCATATCCTCGGCATGCGCTGTCTCACTATAGACTTCTGAGGCATGGAGTAAGGCTTTGGAAGGTATACACCCAATATTCAAACAAGTGCCTCCTGGGGCACCGCGTTTATCAATACACGCGACACGCATTCCCAATTGGGCGGCACGGATTGCAAAAACATATCCCCCGGGTCCTGCGCCAATGACGACAACATCAAATTGATCAGCCATAACGGCCTCCTTTATTATCATTATTAAATATCGAGCAATAACCTTTCGGGCTGCTCTAAACATTCTTTAACGCGTACGAGGAATGTCACCGCCTCTTTACCATCAACAATGCGGTGATCATATGAAAGCGCAATATACATCATTGGCCGAATAGCAATTGCGCCATCAACAACAACGGCGCGGTCTTGAATTTTATGCATGCCTAAAATGCCAGATTGTGGCGCATTTAAAATTGGAGTCGACATCAAAGATCCATAGACGCCACCATTTGAGATTGTAAAGGTTCCACCCTGCAAATCATCGATTGCGAGTTGGCCATCGCGCGCCTTTTGGCCCAATGCAGCAATCGTCTTCTCAATGTCAGCAAGCCCCATATTCTGAACATCGCGCAACACAGGAACAACAAGACCGCGATCTGTACCAACAGCCACTCCCATATTGACGTAGTTTTTATAAATAATTTCATCACCTGAAATTTCAGCATTGACCGCAGGAATTTCATGAAGCGCAGAAACACAAGCGCGCACAAAAAAGCTCATAAAGCCAAGGCGAGCACCATGACGTTGTTCAAATGTCTCTTTATAGGCTTTGCGAAGCGTCATAAGCTCGCCCATATCCACTTCGTTAAATGTGGTAAGCATTGCCGCATTGTTTTGCGATTCTTTTAAACGGCGCGCAATCGTCTGACGTAACCTTGTCATTTTCACACGCTCTTCACGCGTATTGTCTCCACCTTGTGTATTCACAATGGCAGAGGCTGGATTTGCAACAGCATTCAGCGCGTCTGCTTTTGTGATACGACCACCTTTTCCTGTGCCCTTAATTTGAGCCGGATCTAAATTATTCTCAGCGACAATGCCACGCACAGAAGGTGCGAGACCATCACGGGAAATCGCAGCTGGTGCCGCGCTTGACGGAGCAGGTGCCGGGACTTTCTCGGGCGCTTTGGCTTGGGTTGGTTTTGCAGCAGGTTCTGCCGCTTTGGGTGCCGTGGCTTTTGGTGCGGCCGCATTGCCACCTTCATCAATAGAGCCAAGCAAAGCACCAACTTCAACAGTTGCGCCAGCCTCAACCAATTGCTCGCCCATTGTGCCCGCAGCTTGCGCCGGGACTTCAATCGTCACCTTATCTGTTTCAAGCTCACACAGTGGCTCATCCATTGCCACCGCTTCGCCAGGTTTTTTATACCACTGGGCAATCGTTGCTTCAGTAATTGACTCGCCTAAAGTCGGCACACGGATCTCGGTTGCCATTTCACACCTCCAATGGGTCGGTTAATGCGGCTTTTAAGAAATTCTCAAGTTCTTTTAAGTGACGGCTCATTAAACCCGTCGCAGTCGAGGCCGCGGCTTTGCGGCCTGTATAAGTGGGTCGGCTATGTTTTGCACCAATGGTTTTAAGCACATCTTCAATTTCTGGGTTCACAAATGTCCAAGCGCCCATATTACGTGGCTCTTCTTGACACCAAACAATCTCTGCATGAGCCATCGGCGCCAGCTCTTTTGCTAAAACATCAGCCGGGAAAGGATGCAACTGCTCTAAACGCATAATATAAACATCATCAAGACCTGCCGCTTCACGCGCGTCGAGCAGATCGTAATAGACTTTACCACTACACAAAATAACGCGACGAATTTTTTTCGCTTTTTGAAGCGTATTCAAACCGCGCGCCTCATGGTCATCCGGCAAGACCCGATGGAAAGATGTGCCGCTGGCCATTTCATCAAGTGTTGAAACACATTTTTTATGACGCAACAGCGATTTAGGCGTCATCAAAATTAATGGCTTACGGAACTGCCGGTGCAGTTGACGCCGGAGAATATGAAAATAATTAGCAGGCGTTGTGCAATTTGCAACTTGCATATTATCTTCCGCACACATTTGCAAATAACGCTCGAGGCGTGCCGAGCTATGCTCTGGCCCCTGTCCCTCATACCCGTGAGGTAATAACATCACCAAGCCAGACATGCGCAACCATTTATGCTCACCAGAGGAAATAAATTGGTCGATCAAAACCTGAGCCCCATTAGCAAAGTCGCCAAATTGAGCTTCCCACAGAACCAGCGCATTCGGCTCTGATAAACTAAACCCATATTCAAAGCCCAAAACGGCAGCTTCAGAGAGCATTGAATTAATCACCTCAAACATGCCCTGGTCTTTGCTAATATTTTTAAGCGGCTTATAGCGCTTCTCGTTTTTCTGATCTATCCAGACAGAATGACGCTGAGAAAACGTGCCGCGTTCACAATCTTGCCCCGATAATCGGACTGTATATTGTTCATTCAATAAAGACGCAAAAGCGAGAGATTCTGCTGTCGCCCAGTCAAACCCCTGACCAGACTTAAACATGTCTTGCTTAGCCTTAATCTGCCGCTCTAAAGCGCGATGCAAATTGAACTCTTCGGGTTTGGCGGTTAACTTTTCACCCAAAGCAAGTAATGTTTTCTTGTTAACGCCTGTGTCACCGCGGACAAAGTCACTGGCGGATTTCTTTTGCATGCCAGACCAACGACCATCAAGCCAATCTGCTTTATTGGGCTTATAGCTTGCAGCACTCTCAAACTCACTTTCAAGCATATCCCGCATAATTTGCGCGACGCCATCAACCTCTTCGCGGGTCATCACACCCTCTTCAACCAATCGATTGCCATATTGCTCGGCAACTCGGGGATGCGAGCGAATGCGGTCATACATTAATGGCTGGGTAAAAGCCGGCTCATCGCCCTCATTATGGCCAAAGCGCCGATAACAAAACATATCAATGACGACAGGCTTTAGAAATTTCTGACGAAACTCAGTCGCAATTTTTGCCGCATGGACCACAGCTTCAGGGTCATCACCATTCACGTGAAAGATTGGAGCTTCAACCATTTTCGCCACATCAGACGGATAGGGCGAAGACCTCGAATAACGCGGATTTGTTGTAAATCCAATCTGGTTGTTCACGATAAAGTGAATAGACCCACCCGACTTATGGCCCTTAAGGCCAGACAGGCCCAAACATTCTGCGACCATACCTTGTCCCGCAAAGGCAGCATCACCATGAAGCAAAAGCGGAATAACTGTGCTTCGATCCACCATATCATCCATAGTGACGCGGTACTGGTCTTGCTTAGCGCGCGCTTTCCCTAAAACAACTGGATCAACAGCCTCTAAATGAGATGGGTTTGCGGTCAGAGATAAATGCACACTGTTTCCATCAAACTCGCGCTTTGTTGATGCACCAAGGTGATATTTCACATCACCAGACCCCTCAACATCATCTGGATTAGACGAGCCACCCGAAAATTCATGAAACAAAGCCCGGAAAGGCTTGGCCATCACATTTGTTAAAACATTTAATCGCCCGCGGTGCGGCATGCCAATAATAATTTCATTGGCGCCGAGATTGCCACCGCGTTTAATAATTTGCTCAAGCGCCGGAACAAGGCTCTCACCGCCGTCTAAACCAAAGCGTTTTGTGCCCGTATATTTAACATCCAAAAACTTCTCAAGACCCTCAGCCTCAGCGAGTTTGTTAAAAATGGCGCGCTTACCTTCATCGGTAAAAGATATTTCTTTATCAGCACCCTCCATGCGCTCTTGCAACCAGGCTTTTTCTTCAGGGTCTGAAATATGCATGAATTCAACAGCAAAGGTGCCACAATAGGTCCGACGCAAAATCTCAAGCATTTGGCGAACAGTTGCCGTTTCCAAACCCAACACATAATCGATGAAAATTGGCCGATCATAATCAGCCTCTTCAAAGCCATAGCTTGCCGGGTCAAGCTCTGGGTGAGACGAAGGCGGGCTCAAACGTAGTGGGTCTAAGTCAGCAGCCAAGTGGCCACGAAAACGATAGGCGCGTACCATCATAATGGCGCGAACAGAATCGAGTGTCGCCGCACGAATATCCTCTTCCGTTGCATCCGCATGACGGCTTTTAAGTTTTTGAGAAACGCTTTCAACGGACCAATTGCCATCAAGCGCGGCAGTCATTTCACTCTTAACTACGGGCGGCCAGTCTGAACGTTGCCAGCTTGGGGTATGCGCCACCCCTGTTTCGTCCATACCTTTGAAGAAAGCCTGCCATTGTGCATCTACGCTTGAAGGGTTTTCAATAAACCGAGCGAGCTGCTGTTCGATATAAAGAGCATTTGATCCACTCAACATGCTCTCAATGAGTGGATCTGTTTCGTATGACTGACTAAAACCAGGCATCAAGTTCTCTCTTAATTTTTGTTAATTACCATTTAAAACATCAACAAGGGTTTTGCCAAGTGCAGCAGGAGAAGGTGACACGCGAATACCAGCTGAACGCATGGCTTCCATTTTATCATCAGCGCCGCCCTTGCCACCAGAAATAATCGCCCCAGCATGCCCCATGGTACGCCCGGGAGGGGCAGTAACACCAGCGATAAAGCCGACCATTGGCTTCTTGATTTTTGAATTTTTAATAAGCTCAGCCGCATCTTCTTCAGCAGACCCGCCAATTTCACCGATCATAATAATGGATTGGGTTTCATCATCCGCCAGGAACATTTCCAAGCAGTCAATAAAATTTGTACCATTAACAGGGTCGCCACCAATACCAATACACGTTGATTGACCAAGCCCAGCCGCTGTTGTTTGCGCCACAGCTTCGTATGTCAATGTGCCAGAACGTGACACAATGCCAACCGACCCGCGCTTGTGAATATGCCCAGGCATGATACCAATTTTACATTCATCCGGCGTAATCACACCAGGACAGTTAGGACCAATAAGGCGCGTTTTAGAACCCTGAAGGGCACGCTTTACGCGGATCATATCTGAAACCGGAATACCTTCGGTGATACAAACAGCAAGCTCAATACCAGCATCAATCGCTTCTAATATTGCATCAGCCGCAAAGGGTGGCGGCACATAAATAGCTGAGGCCGTAGCCCCTGTGCTGTGCACAGCTTCATCTACCGTATTAAAAATCGGAAGGTTAAGATGGGTTTCCCCACCCCGCATCGGCGTCACGCCACCAACCATTTTTGTTCCATAAGCAATTGCTTGTTCAGAGTGGAACGTGCCCTGAGAACCAGTAAAACCCTGGCAAATAACTTTTGTATTTTTATTGATAAGGACAGACATTACGCGGCCTCCTTCACTGCAGCTACAATTTTCTGGGCAGCATCATCAAGATCGTCAGCCGGTATAATGGTTAGGCCAGACTCTGATAAAATTTTCTTGCCCAAATCAACATTTGTTCCAGCAAGACGCACAACCAATGGTACGGCCAATTGCGTTTCACGCGCAGCCGCAACCACACCCTCAGCAATAACATCACAGCGCATAATGCCGCCGAAAATATTGACCAAAATACCCTTCACATTGTCATCAGACATGATGATTTTAAAGGCCTCAGTAACCTTTTCTTTTGTTGCGCCACCGCCAACATCAAGGAAGTTTGCTGGCTCAGAACCATATAATTTAATAATATCCATGGTCGCCATCGCAAGACCCGCGCCATTGACCATACAGCCAATTTGTCCATCGAGTGTTATGTAATTAAGGTCGTATTTTGAAGCCAACACTTCAGCTGGGTCTTCCTCATCAAGATCACGCAATTCCATAATGTCAGGCTGACGATAAAGCGCATTGCCATCAAAATTAATTTTTGCATCAAGACAAACAAGATTGCCGTCTCCCGTTACAACAAGCGGGTTTACCTCAAGAAGCGCCATATCTTTCTCTACAAAAGCACGATAGAGATTTGTTACAAGCTGCGTTGCCTGCTTGACCTGATCTCCACTCAGACCCAAAGCAAAAGCAATGTGTCTGCCATGATGCGGGGAGATGCCAGAGGCGGGGTCAACACTCACTGTGATAATTTTCTCAGGTGTTTTCGCGGCGACTTCTTCAATGTCCATTCCACCTTCAGTGGAAACAATGAAAGAAACACGTGATGTCTCGCGGTCAACAACAGCAGACAAATAGAGTTCGCGCTGAATATCAGAACCTTCTTCAATATAGACGCGGCGCACAAGACGCCCCTCAGGGCCGGTTTGATGCGTAACAAGTGTCATGCCGAGCATCCGCTCTGCTTCCGCGCGCACTTCATCGAGTGACTTCACGACTTTAACGCCGCCGCCCTTACCGCGGCCGCCAGCATGAATTTGTGCCTTAACCACATAAACGGGACCGCCAAGCTTTTCTGCAGCAGCAACGGCCTCATCTGCTGAAAAAGCAACATGGCCTGATGGCACTGGCACACCAAAATTCTTTAAAACTTGTTTTGCTTGATATTCGTGAATATTCATATGATCCTCGACTATATTGTCACTATATTCGTTTCATCATGACCCGTTTTCCAAATTTGAAACGCGCATCAATAATGACCTACTTTTGATAGCGCGAAACGTTCGCAGAACCAATGCTAAAATGACCATTTAACGACAGAATATGTCGTTTTTTCAGAAAAAATTGAAACCGAGCTCAAATTTACTTTATTTAAGCGATACTCTTTTCACAACACCTGCCTCACCGACGGGAAGCCGCAAAAACAAGCCATCATCAGCCAAGATGATCTTATCAACGTCAAGCACAGAGCTTAAATTCCGCATATAAATTTGTTCGACTAATTTATTCTGTGGCGGAGGAGCAAAATGAGTAAAAACAAGCAATCCAACATTGGCCGCTTGGGCAATTTTGGCCGCATTCATAGGTGTGGTATGATAGTCTGGCGTATCCGCAATGATCTTGCCTATACGAGCCATGCCGGCTTTCGTCTGACCTTGCGCGATATATCCCGTTAAGTCCTCATGCAACACTTCATGGATTAAAACATCGGCGTCACGCGAAACCATTTGTAAATTCATGCTTGCGCTCGTGTCACCGCTGACCACCACGCAACGCGCTTGATAACAAATACGATATCCGTATGCGGGCTTAATAGGTGGATGAATGACCTCAAACACTTCTACACTTACGCCATCTTTGTCAAAGACAGTTGTCACGCCCGATGGCGGCGCAACAATGGTTTTAGCAACAAAACCAGCATTTTTTGGTGATAAATAATCTGCACCATGATGCGCGGTGCGATAAACATAATCTTGCCCATAAGCGAGATTAAACCCGTCTGCAACCTGCGAAACACCAGGGCCACCATATAAGTTTAGCTTCCCTTCACGCCCTCGCACCCAACTTAAAAGATGCAACTCCCCGAGCGAGGAAATATGGTCCGAATGAAAATGCGTTAAGAATATGCCAGATAACCGTTCAACCGGCAGACCCAATTGTGCAACATTGGCTGTCGAACGCGCCCCAGAGTCAAAAATAAAGAAATGAGGTCCTGCAAAAATAGCGATACATTGTTGTGCGCGCTCACCATTACCCATCGGCGAGGCCGTTCCACAAAAAACGACATCAAGCGCATTATTTCCGTAATCTGGAATATTTTGGTTCGCCTCTATTTGGCGCTCAACCCCACGCTGGACAATGCGGTCTTGAATAGGGGGCTGGAGCAAAGCAACCACACCAGCACTGAGAATAAGAATGACAATAATTGCTAACCAAAACTTAATTTTCATTTCCAATGACCTTTCCAAAGAAAAGGCCAACTCTATGAGCTGGCCTATCTATAGGGCAAATCTCTATTTCAGAGATTTATCTATTTTCTTACATGCATCGAGCAAACCCTCTACGGCTTTAATCGACTTCTTAAACATCGCACGCTCTTTAGCGTCGAGTTTAATTTCCACGACCTTTTCAACGCCTTTTGCACCAATAATAACCGGCACACCAACATAAAGATTTTTCTGACCATATTCGCCATTCAAATGCGCGGCGCATGGCAAAACACGCTTTTGGTCTTTGAGGTAACTCTCAGCCATTTCAATAGCTGCGGCGGCAGGCGCATAAAAGGCGGAGCCTGTTTTTAAGAGCGCAACAACCTCAGCACCACCATCGCGAGTGCGCTGAACGATTTCATCGATACGCTTCTGTGTTGTCCATTTCATTTTGATAAGGTCAGGCAAAGGAATGCCGGCAACCGTTGAGTAACGAACACTTGGCACCATTGTATCACCGTGGCCACCCAAGACAAATGCCGTAACGTCACGAACAGAGACTTTAAACTCATCAGCCAAGAAATGACGGAAGCGCGCAGAGTCAAGAACACCCGCCATACCAACAACTTTATTTTTGGGAAGTCCAGATGCTTTTTGAAGCGCCCAAACCATAGCGTCGAGCGGGTTGGTGATGCAGATAACAAATGCATTTGGCGCATATTTTTTAATGCCTTCACCAACTTGCTGCATAACTTTTAGGTTAATGCCGAGCAAATCATCGCGGCTCATGCCTGGCTTGCGCGGCACGCCTGCGGTTACGATCACAACGTCAGCACCTTTAATGCCTGCGTATGTTTTTGTGCCGCTTAGGTTAGCATCAAAACCGCTAACCGGTGCACTTTGCGCGAGATCAAGTGCCTTACCTTGCGGGATGCCATCAACAATGTCGAAAATTGTGATATCGCCGAGCTCTTTCAAGCCAGCTAAGTGTGCGAGTGTACCGCCAATTTGGCCGCCACCAATAAGTGCAATTTTTTTACGGGACATATCGTTAATCCTTTTGATGAGTCAATGTGATGGTTTGAAGTACCGCGTTTAAGCCCATGATGCAAGATAGCACGCTCGGCTTTCACGATACATTTGTGAGTTCTGTCCCTGATGGAGCCTCATCTGACATATGCGCTAGTGCCAAATAAGCCTCAGATCGCATTTCCATTAAACGCGAAACCGTCCTCTGAAACTCAAAGGCACCATCCCCATCGGGATAAATTTGAGCTGGCTCACTATCGGCAGAAGCAAGTAACTTCACCTTATGCTCATAGAGCGCATCAATCAGTGTTACAAAACGAACTGCTTCATTTCGCTTATCCTTTGTCAGGCGAGGTATTCCATCAATAATAACCGTATGAAACCTCTGCGCCAAAGCCAAATAATCGCCAGCACCTCTATGCTCAACACATAAATGCTCATAACGCATGCGCGCAACACCCAAAGCTGTTTCCGCGATATCCCAAACCCGACCCTTCAAGGAAAGTCGAACAGGCTGGCATGCCACACCACCGGTGAGGTCCTTAAAGCGCGCATCTAAATGTTCACGGCTCGAAATCCCAACCGGGGTAAACCAAACAGGATGGCCAGAAAGACGATTAAGCCGGAAATCTTTTGCCGCTGTCAGTTCACAAATAAGTAAACTATCTTTGACCAATGCAATGAATGGCAAAAACCGGTCTCGATGCAAACCGCCTTTATACAGATCATCTGGGTGGCGATTAGAGGTAACGACAATTGTAATACCTGCCTCAAAAAATTGCGTAAAAAGCCGACCCAAAATAGAGGCATCCGCAATATCTTTGACCTGAAATTCATCAAAGCACAAAACGCTGGCCTCGGCGGCAATCTCTTTCGCAACAGGTGGAATAGGATCGCCCTGTTTTACCGCACCTTTCTTTTCAAGCTGACGCCACTTGAAAATGCGTTCATGTACTTCTTGCATAAAGGCATGAAAATGAACGCGGCGCTTTTTTCGAAGAGGTAATTGTTCAAAGAACAAATCCATCAGCATCGATTTACCGCGCCCGACATCACCATAAAGATATATGCCACGAGGACTTTGTTTTTTCTGAAAAATATGACGAAGAGACCGGCGTTCGGTTAAAACGGAAAATAACCTATCCAGCTGCGCGGCGGCTTGGGCTTGAGCCACATCTTCAACAATTGCGCCTTTTGCAACTAGCGCTTGATATGCCTTTTCAGGAGACATAAGCGTCTATAAGCCCAAAGCCGCTTTAGCGATAATATTGCGCTGAACTTCGTTCGACCCGCCATAAACGCTTGCAGCGCGATTGCTCAAATAATCCGCCATGCCCATCAAAGCAAAATCAGGTGCGGCTTGATTATGCAGTCGCCCGTCCAAACGCGCCTCGGGCGCCCAAGGTAACGCATCAACCCCCAAAGCTTCCACACCCAACATATCAAGATCCTGCTGCAATTCCGTACCCATAATTTTAAGCTGAGAGCTCGCGGGGCCTGTTGCATGTCCCTGACTTAATTGGCTCTGCACCCTAAATTCATTGGCCTCAAGCGCGTCAAGCCGCACATGCAAGTCCGCCAATCGTTGATTGAGGTCATAATCTTGCAAAGGGGAAATAAGTTGCGCCAAGCGGGCATGTTTTTCGCGTAACCGCGCGGCATAAGCCCCACCGCGTTCAAACGTAAGAAGCGTTTTGGCGACAGTCCAACCATCATTTTCTGCGCCAACCAACTGACTGGCCGGCACCCGTACATCCTCAAAAAATACCTGATTAACTTCATGCTCACCTGCAAGTGTAATAATCGGACGCACAGATATACCGGGCAAAGTCATATCAATGAGAATAAAGGAAATGCCCTGCTGAGGCTTGACCTCCGTATTGGTCCGCACCAAGCAGAACATCATATTTGCGTTATGCGCCATGGTCGTCCAAATTTTCGTACCATTAATAACATAATCATCGCCATCACGAATTGCGCGACAAGACAGACTAGCAAGATCAGATCCCGAACCAGGCTCTGAATATCCTTGGCACCAAAAATCCTCGCCCGATAGAATACGAGGCAAATAATATTCTTTTTGAGTCTCGCTCCCGCATACAATCAATGTGGGGCCAATCATACCCAGACCCATAGGTGCAAGCTTTGGGGCATTTTCCATGGCACATTCACTCGAAAACACATAACGCTGCATATCGTTCCAGCCACATCCGCCAAACTCTTTCGGCCAATGCGGGGCCGCCCACCCTTTCGCATGAAGTATTTTTTGCCAAACCATTCCGGGCGCATAATCGCTGCAAATGCCCAAACTTGTTAGGCCAGAACGACGCAGATCATCTGTCAAATTGGCTCGTAAAAAATCACGAACCTCTGCTTGAAATAAAGCGATATCGGCATCTTGGTTTAAATTCATCTGATACTCTCCAAACCTATTTTAGCCACGCCCGACACGCAACGTCAATCAAAGCTCAACCAGCCATAGATTTAATAAGCGCCTATTGTGAGCAACTCATTTACGGCGATATGAATTGATCAATGCGTTCTTTTATCATCACAAACACGCTTCTAAAATGATCGCGTTGATCTTCCTCCGAACCTGAAAAATGTGCTGGGTCAGGAAATGGCCAATGCAGTATTTGTGGGTGTCCTTGCCAAATGGGGCTGTCCTGCTCAACTTTTGATACAGACAATAAAGACACAGACAATGAAATAACAAAATCTAAATGTGGGGCGCCGGGCCCGTCAAATTCAAACCAAGACTGAGACTGCGGCAAGCCAAACAAAACACCGGCATCCATGAGCGTTTGAACAGCCAAAGGATGCGGGTCGCTAATCGGAGGCTTACCTGCACTATAAGCCCGCCATCTGCCTGCGAAGACATGATTAACATAGGCCTCTGCCATGACCGATTGACACCGATTGCCCGCGCATAGAAATAAGATATGTTGCATCAAGGCAGGCCTTACAAAGTTAAAAAAATGGCGTCAGAAACATAATGTTTCGACGCCATTTTATAAGTGCATCCTCAGACAACCCTAAACTTCGCGGGTCACCATCATTTTCTTAATTTCAGAAATGGCTTTTGCTGGAGACAAGCCTTTCGGGCAAGCCTTGGCGCAATTCATGATTGTGTGGCAGCGATAGACGCGGAAAGGATCTTCCAAGTCATCAAGTCGTTCGCCACGCGCTTCGTCACGACTATCAGCGAGCCAACGATAGGCCTGTAACAAAACAGCCGGTCCGAGATATTTATCTGAGTTCCACCAATAACTCGGACATGACGTTGAACAACATGCGCATAAAATACATTCATAAAGACCATCAAGCTGATCACGATCTTCACGCGACTGACGCCACTCTTTTTCAGGCTTAGGACTATCTGTTTTAAGCCAGGGCTCAATAGAAGCATATTGCGCATAAAGATTTGTAAGGTCAGGCACCAAATCTTTAACAACCGGCATATGCGGCAAAGGATAAACAGCAACATCACCCTTGACCTCATTCAAGCCTTTGGTACAGGCCAATGTGTTTTGCCCATCAATATTCATGGCACAAGAACCGCAAATCCCTTCGCGGCACGAGCGACGGAAGGTCAATGTTGGGTCAATTTCGTTTTTGATTTTCAAAAGCGCATCAAGCACCATTGGTCCGCAATCTTCGGCGTCAAAAGTGAAGGAATCGACGCGTGGGTTTTGACCATCTTCTGGATTCCAGCGATAGACCTTTAATGTCCGCGGCTTCTTAAGGTTGCCAGGTGCCACATGCGCAACACCTTTTCCGACTTTTGAATTTGCTGGTAATGCAATTTCAACCATATCTAACTCCGTCCCCGATTAATATACGCGAGCTTTTGGCTCAATATAACTGACTTCATTGGTTAAAGTGTAATTATGGACGCCACGATATTTCAACTTCGCTTTACCCTTCGCATCCACATAAGCCAATGTATGCTTCATCCAATTCTTATCATCACGCTCTGGGAAATCCTCACGAGCATGACCGCCGCGGCTTTCTTTGCGGGCATTTGCGCCCTCAACCGTTGCCACAGCCTGAATAATCAGATTGTCAAATTCAAGCGTTTCAATAAGGTCACTGTTCCAAATCATTGAGCGGTCTGAGACCTTGAGGTCATCCATACGCCCAACAACATCTTGCATCAGCTTACAGCCTTCTTCCAGAACCTCACCGGTGCGGAAAACAGCGCAATTTTCTTGCATAATGCGCTGCATTTGCAAGCGAAGTTCGGCTGTTGGCGTTTTACCATTAGCGTTTCTAAAGCGGTCTAGGCGATCAATGCCATTTTGGCCTGCATCACTTGCAAGAGGCGCTTGGCGTTCACCAGCAACAGTGATTTCTGCTGCACGAATAGCTGCAGCACGCCCAAACACAACAAGGTCAATTAGTGAATTTGAACCAAGACGGTTCGCGCCATGGACAGACACACAAGCTGCTTCACCAATTGCAAAAAGACCAGGCACAACACGTTCAGGATCTTTTGTCGTTGGGTTCAAAACTTCGCCATGATAATTGGTCGGAATCCCGCCCATATTATAATGCACCGTAGGCAGAACAGGAATTGGCTCCTTGGTCACGTCAACGCCAGCAAAGATTTCCGCACTCTCAGAGATGCCAGGCAAACGCTCAGCCAATACAGCGGGGTCAATGTGATCAAGGTGCAAATAAATATGATCTTTATTTGGACCAACGCCGCGTCCTTCGCGGATTTCAATTGTCATTGCACGGGACACAACATCGCGAGACGCAAGATCTTTTGCTGATGGTGCATAACGTTCCATGAAACGCTCGCCTTCAGAGTTAATCAAAATACCACCCTCACCGCGTGATCCTTCTGTGATCAAACAGCCTGCACCATAAATGCCTGTTGGGTGGAACTGAACAAACTCCATGTCTTGCAATGGCAAGCCAGCCCGTAAGGCCATGGCCGAGCCATCACCTGTACATGTGTGCGCAGATGTTGCCGAGAAATAAGCACGCCCGTAACCACCTGTTGCCAAGATAACCTGTTGGGCTTGGAAGCGATGTAATGTGCCGTCATCCATGCGCAAGGCTGTTACACCCACACAGCGGTCGCCGTCCATGATCAAATCTAAAGCGAAATATTCAATAAAGAACTCAGTTTCATAGCGCAAAGATTGTCCATAAAGCGTATGCAATATGGCATGACCCGTCCGGTCAGCCGCCGCACATGTACGCTGGGCAATACCTTCACCAAAATTAGTGGTCATACCACCAAATGGGCGCTGGTAAATTTTACCTTCTTCGGTCCGTGAAAACGGAACACCAAAATGCTCAAGCTCATAAACAGCTTCAGGGGCATTGCGACACAAATATTCAATTGCATCTTGATCACCCAGCCAATCAGAGCCCTTGACCGTATCGTACATATGCCAACGCCAGTCATCATCACCCATATTGCCAAGCGCTGCCGAAATGCCACCTTGAGCAGCAACAGTGTGGCTACGCGTTGGGAAAACCTTAGAAATACATGCTGTCCGCAGGCCTCTTTCAGAGCACCCAAGCGCTGCACGCAAACCAGACCCGCCGGCGCCAACAACGACAACATCGAATTGATGGTCTATGAACTCATATTCACTCATTCGTCACTCCATATGCGCTAAGGCGCTCTTTGGTATTAGACACTTAATTTAATGCAATTTTCAAAACGGCAAGTGAACAAGTCACCGCCACAACAATAGAGGCAAAATTATTGGCCATAATAGCCACTAATTTACGACCTTCGCTTGAAACATAATCTTCAATCACAACCTGTAAGCCAAGGCGCATGTGCCAAACAGCACTCGCAATCAAAAGCAAAAACACAATGCTCACGATGGGCTGCGCCAAAAAGGCACGCATGGTCACATAATCAGAACCAGCATGAACCACAAGAGTTGCGATCAGAAATACAGTCAAAGGAATATTAGCGATTGCGGTAACGCGCTGAAGCCAAAAGTGCTCAGTTCCCTTTTTTGCAGAACCAAGACCACGGACGCGCGAGAGAGGTGTACGCATGCTCATTAGAATGCTCCTAGGTAAAAATAGGCAAGGGCCCAAGCCAAAACAGTCAATAAAAGTGGCACAATGGACGTTATGCGGGCTAAAATTTCAACGGTCTTTAGCTCAAAACCGCGCCCCGTATCCCAGATAAAGTGACGAATACCGCCAAACATATGATGGAAAAGCGCCCAGCTATAACCAAACAAAACCAACCGACCCAGCCAATGGCTCGAGACAAGGCGAACTTGCTCATAAGCCTCTGGCCCCGTTGCAATGGCAAGCAGCCACCAAGCAAGAAGACCTGTACCGGCATAAAGGGCCACACCCGTCGCCCGGTGCAGGATTGACAGGATCATCGTCAAAGTCCAACGATAAATTTGTATGTGCGGCGAAAGTGGTCGCGACGCATTTTCTTGCTGTGCCATTGCTACTCCCGTTTCTGACAATCTTATACTGAGTATATTAAACTCAGACACTTAAGAGGGAACATGTTTAGCCCAAGCAATCAAAATTGCCAAGCACTCAGGGCCATAAAAACCCTTTATTCTTGCGCTTTACCCAGCTCAACCGCTGCATTTATCGCTTTGGCATCCAGACCCAAATATCCAAATCCAAAATAAGGCTAGAGGGATCATCCTCCTTAACATCCTGAAAAGAAACGTTTTTAAATGCTCTTTGACGCAATCGCAACGCACCCACGTCGGGGCGGGCATCAAAAACCACTTTATCAAGGACTTCGCTGGCGCCATATATCGTGTCACCATGAAAGACTGGTGCGACATGTCGTCCTGCATTAAGAGCCGCAATGGAAAAGGCATTAGCTAAGCCATTAAAACTCATCGCGCGCACATGTGATATAACATGCCCGCCATAGATAAGACGTTTGCCAAACCGGCTTGACGCTTGGGCGTGGCCATCAAAATGAACACGCGCATTATTCTGATAAAGCCGCGTGGCCAACATATGCTCGGCATCTTCAAGCGTAACACCATCGAGGTGATCAATCACCTCTCCGCATATGTAATCCTCAAAGTAGGTCGCACTCCCAGACTCTACGGCACTAAATTTCTGAAAATCAACCGGAGGCGGCACCAAGTCGGTAGCCGGCACATAAAGCGCCAGTTCGGGGACGTGCTCAACTGCAATGGTTGCGTCCTTATCGCGCTTATTCACCATAACCCAACGGCAATAAGATAAAACGCATGCATCCATCTGGTTAAAACCTTCCGTGCGCACGTAAACAATGCCGCTTTCTCCATTTTTATTTTCGCGCATGCCAAGCACAGTCGAAACGGCGCGCAATGTATCTCCCGCATAGACGGGGGCTAAAAATCGTCCTTCGGCATAACCAAGATTAGCAATCGCGTTCACAGAAATATCTGGCACTGATTTGCCAAAGATAGTGTGAAACACCAACCAGTCATCCATTGGGCGGTCAGAAAATCCCATATTCTGAGCAAAAACCTTGCTAGATTGCGGGCCAAACCGCCCACCATAAAGCGACAAGTAGAGCGCCTGCGCACCATCATCCAAGGTCCGCGGGGTGGCGTGCTCAATGAGTTGCCCTATCGTGAAGTCTTCAAAAAAACGTCCCGCAGTTATTGTCTTGGTCATAACGACTCGCTTTGCGCAATTGTATCAGCAATTGCAATCAACTGTTGTGCACTATCGCGGTGGAGAATTTCAGTCATCCGGCCATTGACCCGCAAAACGCCTTTACCCGCATTTGCCGGATCATCAAATGCCGCAATCACATCTCGTGCTTGCTGCACTTCCTCTGGAGTCGGCGCGAAGGTTCTATTTGTGATCTCAAGCTGTGACGGGTGAATGAGGGTTTTTCCATCAAAACCAAAGGCTAAACCCTGCGCACATTCAGAAGCCAGACCATCAAGATCTTCAATCTGATTAAAAACACCGTCCAACACCGTTAGCCCATAATCGCGCGCCGCCAAAACCGAGAGGCTCAATGCCGCCTGCAAATTCTCGCGCCCTGACATTGGACGAGCACGCATATCTTTTAACAAATCATTTGTTCCCATAACAAAGCAAGAAAGCTGAGATGTTTCGGCACAAGCAGCAAGCTCGGGCAGGTTAAAAATAGCTTTTGGCGTTTCAATCATAATCCATATTTGTGTCAGACTTGGGCATAAAGATTGGACCGGCTCAATTTCCTTAGACGTAGATATTTTGGGAATAAGAACCGCGTCAGGGGTTACCGCGCGAACCATTTCTAAATCATCCGCTCCCCAAGGCGTGTCCAAAGCATTGACCCGAATAACGCATTCGCGTTGTCCATAGCCACCTGCTGAGAGAACATCAGCCAATTGCTCACGCGCATTCGTTTTTGCATCAGGGGCTACTGCATCCTCAAGATCGAAGATAATCACATCTGTTGGCAGGGACTTGGCTTTTTCCAATGCCCGCGCATTAGATGCGGGCATATAAAGCGCTGAACGGCGTGGACGTATCTTTGTCATTTTTTCTCGAGTCATAAATCAATATCCATGTTAATGCTGACACAGATTAATGACTTTAGGAAACAGAGCAACCGCCAATGCCAAAAATCATATTTGCCATATCCAGCCAAGTCGTTGCCGGAGAAGTTGGACTTAATGCAATACGCCCTGCCTTGCAGGCATTAGCTTATGAAATTTTTGCCTGTCCAACCACACTAATGGCAAGCCACCCGGGGGCCTATCCAAAAGCGGATCCGCCGGCAAAGCATATAATTAGCGGCCAAGAAATGCGTGGCCTCGCGCAATGGCTTGAAGACGCTGATGCTGACTGTCATGCCGTCATCAGCGGCTATATGCCAAGCATTGACCACGTCATTGCCACCGCTGATATCGTGCAGGCCATGCGGCGCAAGAACCCAAATCTTATTTATCTTTGCGATCCGGTTTGCGGTGATCGGGGGCGATTATATATTGCGGAAGATACGGCGAATGCCATTCGTGACATTCTTTTGCCACTGGCTGATATTGCAACGCCAAATCTATTTGAGCTGAACTGGCTCAGCAACCAAACTTGCAAAACAGATAATGAAATTAAAGAGGCAGCAAAGCTCATTCCCACGCCACATATTGTGGTCACATCGAGCCCCGCCGACAAAGGGCGTATCGCCACGCTTCGCATCGCCAATCAACGCATCTCAAGATGCGAAACAAAACTAGAGCCCAACCATATTCATGGCATGGGTGATACATTTGCAGCGCTTTATCTTGGTCTTTATTTAAAGGGCGAAGAACACGCGCTTGGCATTGCAACGGCAACCATGGCAAACCTCGCCACCAAAGCAAATGCGCATGGGCGCTTACCAAGCGCGCCTATTTTGCTCGCCCCGCCCATCACAGAACAAGACCTTTAATTGGTGATGCGGCTTTTCGTCAAATAACGAGTTGTTAATTCTTCTGCAATTTGCACAGCATTAAGGGCCGCACCTTTGCGTAAATTATCAGAGACAATCCAAATATTAAGTCCGTTCTCAACTGTGTTGTCTTTGCGAATACGCGAAACGAACGTCGCATCATCGCCAACACACTCGACGGGAGTCATATAACCATCATCTTCGCGCTTATCTATGACCAACACACCTGGCGCTTCGCGTAAAATCGCACGCGCCTGACTATCCGATAAGGGCGTCTCAAACTCGATATTAACTGCCTCAGAATGCCCAACAAAAACAGGAACGCGCGCACATGTGGCTGTAACAGCAATAGACGCGTCGAGTATTTTCTTGGTCTCATTGACCAGCTTCATTTCTTCTTTGGTATAACCGTCATCAACAAAATCATCGCAATGGGGAATTACGTTAAAGGCAATTTGTTTGGTGAAATGTTCTTTGACCAAAGCATCATTAACAAAGATAGCCCGGGTTTGACTAAACAATTCATCCATCGCTTCTTTGCCCTTGCCCGACACAGATTGATAGGTCGAAATAACCAAGCGCTTGATACGCGCCGCATCATGCAGCGGCTTAAGGGCCACCAATAATTGGGCCGTAGAACAATTTGGGTTAGCAATAATATTACGCTTTGTATAACCCGCCAGCGCCTCAATATTCACTTCAGGTACAATCAACGGCACATCGGGCTCAAGCCGAAACAACGAGCTATTATCGATAACGACGCAGCCAGCCTTTGCCGCTTTAGGCGCAAATTCTTTAGTCGCCGCAGAGCCGCAAGCAAATAAAGCAATATCGGCTTTTGAAAAATCATAATGTTCAAGCGCTGTTATTTTTAGCGTTTTATCGCCAAAACTAACCTCGCGCCCTTGCGAGCGTCGAGACGCAAGAACATCAACACGCGATACAGGGAAATTGCGCTCGTGCAAAATATTCAACATTTCGCGTCCAACATTTCCAGTGGCACCAGCAATAGCAATCACATATGACATAACCGATTATTCCTAATATTTAAATTTCTAATACGCTCGCCCTAGCTGAGGGCATCAAGCTTTGCAAGAATAGCATCACCCATACCTTGAGTGGATGTCTTGGTCATCCCAGCTTGCATAATATCACCTGTGCGCACGCCATCGCTAAGAACGTCTTGAACAGCTTGCTCGAGCAAATCGGCATCCGCTCCCAGCTCCAGCGTATAACGCAACGCCATTGCAAATGACAAAATAGAGGCAATTGGATTTGCCAAATTTTGACCAGCAATATCTGGTGCTGAACCATGAACGGGTTCATACATGCCGCGCGCGCGGCGTGTGGGTGTCGCCGCCCCCAGTGACGCAGATGGCAACATTCCGAGTGAGCCCGTCAACATAGAGGCAATGTCAGAAAGAATGTCTCCAAACAGATTATCCGTGACAATGACATCAAACTGTTTAGGTGCACGCACCAATTGCATCGCGCAATTATCGGCGAGCATATGCTCAAGTTTGATCTCTGGGAATTCTGATGTGACAACGCGTGTTACATCTTCATTCCATAAGAGGCCAGACTCCATAACGTTACGCTTCTCGACTGACATAAGACGTTTGCCGCGCTTCATCGTCAAATCCGCTGCCACGCGCGCCACGCGCTCAATTTCATAGGTTTCATAAACTTGCGTATTCACGCCGCGTCTTTGTCCATTGCCAAGATCTTCAATGCCCCGTGGCTCGCCAAAATAAACGCCGCCAGTTAACTCACGGACAATCATAATATCAAGCCCTTCGATAATCTCGCGCTTTAAGCTCGAGGCATCGGCAAGGGCAGGAAAGCAAAGTGCTGGACGCAGATTAGCAAATAATTCTAAATCCTTGCGCAAGCGCAGTAAGCCAGCTTCAGGACGCACATCATAAGCAACCTTATCCCATTGTGGTCCGCCAACAGCGCCCAAAAGCACAATGTCGGCATCCATGGCCTTATCCATAGCGGCATCAGAGATGGCCTGCCCATGCGCTTCATATGCACAACCGCCCACCAAATCTTCAGAGACCTCAGCCTGCAAACCACGGTTATGGCCAAACCAGTCAATCACGCGGCGCACCTCACCCATGACCTCAGGGCCAATACCATCACCAGCTAATATTAATATTTTTTCCATAATTTCCTCGATTTATAAGGCAAAACTAAACTCGCAAAGACATCTCATTATTTTGTGAACAAAGAACTGACATCAAAATTTCGATTGAATTCAGGAGCACAACACCAAACGGAAGACTTATAAAAGCAAGTCTAAAGGCATTGCCTCTAAGACCACGCCTGTGCGTCACGCTTGGCTTCATAAGCTGAGATTTTATCTGCCTTTTGAAGCGTCAAACCAATATCGTCCAAACCTTCAATCAAGCAATGCTTGCGGAAGCTATCCACATCAAACGCGATCTCAATGCCGTCAGGGCCAGTGATCAACTGCTTTTCAAGATCAACTGTCATTTTCGCATTCGCGCCATTTTGAGAAGCAGCCATTAACGCATCAACATCAGCTTTCGGCAGCTCGATTGGCAAAATTCCATTTTTAAAACAATTGTTGAAAAAGATATCCGCAAAACTCGGGGCAATCACACAGCGAATACCAAAATCAAGCAAGGCCCAAGGCGCATGCTCACGACTTGACCCACAGCCAAAATTTTCGCCCGCAATCAAAATCTCAGCTGATCGGTATGGCTCTTTATTGAGCACAAAATCAGCGATTTCTGAACCATCTTGCTCATAGCGCATTTCATCAAACAAATTTCGACCAAGCCCAGTGCGCGCAATTGTTTTTAGAAATTGTTTTGGAATAATCATATCCGTATCGATATTGATCAAATCAAGTGGCGCTGCAATCGCATTTAAAGTTTTGAATTTTTCCATGGCTTAAGACTCCATTTTACGGACATCAACAAAGTGTCCAGCAATTGCTGCCGCAGCCGCCATTTGTGGGGACACGAGATGAGTTCTGCCGCCGCGCCCTTGGCGACCTTCAAAATTTCGGTTCGACGTTGACGCACAACGCTCACCTGGCTCCAGCTTGTCAGCATTCATTGCCAAACACATAGAACAACCAGGCTCACGCCATTCAAAACCTGCCTTAATAAAAATCTGGTCGAGACCTTCTTCTTCAGCCTGCTGTTTCACCAAACCCGAGCCTGGCACAACCATAGCTGACACATGCGGAGACACCTTCCGTCCCTCGGCAATTTTTGCCGCAACGCGCAAATCTTCAATACGGCTATTGGTGCAAGACCCAATGAAAACACGATCAATCTTAACGTCCTGCATTGGTGTATCAGCCGTCAGCCCCATATAAGCCAAAGCACGCTCAGTTGCCTGACGGCGTGAGGTGTCTTCAATATGCGCTGGGTTAGGCACTTTGCCGGTAATGGCGACAACATCCTGCGGGCTTGTGCCCCAGGTTACGATCGGCGTTAGATTGCTTGCATCAATCGTAATCTCACGATCAAAATGGGCGCCATCATCTGACTTCAACGTCTGCCAATAAGCTACGGCCGCATCCCAATCCGCACCTTTTGGTGCAAGTGGGCGATCTTTTAAATAGGCAAATGTTTTATCATCTGGCGCAACCAAGCCAGCCCGCGCACCTGCCTCAATCGACATATTGCACAAGGTCATCCGGCCTTCCATGCTTAAAGCCTCAATAGCGGGCCCTGCATATTCAAGAACACAACCCGTTCCACCAGCCGTGCCAATTTCACCAATAATGGCTAGCGCAATATCTTTTGCCGTTACATATTCTGGCGCCGTACCAACGACGTTAATTCGGAAGTTTTTTGCTTTTGTTTGGATTAATGTTTGCGTCGCCAAAACATGTTCAACTTCAGATGTACCGATCCCGTGGGCAAGCGCACCAAATGCGCCATGGGTCGATGTATGACTGTCGCCACATACAATGGTTAGGCCAGGCAAGGTAAACCCTTGTTCGGGCCCTGTCACATGCACGATACCTTGTCGAATATCATCCATCCGAATATAAGGCACACCGAATTCGGTGCAGTTTTCTTCAAGTTTTAGAATTTGTGTGCGACTCTCAAGATCGGCAATCGCATGAACGCCGCCAGTCCGGTCAGTTGTCGGAATATTGTGGTCAGCAAGGGCCAAGGTTTTGTTTTTTGCGTGGACTTGACGACCAGTCATCCGCAAACCCTCAAAGGCTTGAGGACTTGTTACTTCATGCACCAAATGACGATCAATATAAATTAAGCAGCTACCATCAGCTTGCTCATCGATCAAATGTGCATTCCAAATTTTATCGTAGAGAGTTGTGTTGGTCATGTCGTCGCCTATGTCCTTACGGGGACCATCCCCGTCTTACTTTGGGGGCCACCGCAGGGTTTTGAATTTAGGCGTCTGAACTAGACTCCAAAACCGCTTCGGTGACGTTTTGTTTTGTTTTATCCGCCGCTGGTTTTAAACGACGCTCAGCAATACGCGCTGCTTTACCCGTCAGACCGCGCAAATAATAGAGTTTCGCACGACGTACACGGCCACGACGAACAAGCATAATGCTGTCAACCAATGGGCTATAAAGTGGGAAAATCCGCTCAACACCCTCGCCGTATGAAATTTTACGAACAGTTAAGTTTTCGTTTAAACCACCGCCTGAACGGGCAATACACACGCCTTCAAATGCCTGAATACGCTCACGCGTACCTTCAGTCACTTTGACGTTTACTTTGACAGTATCACCAGGGGCAAACTCTTGAATTTCTTTAGAGCTAAACCGAGCGACTTGTTCGCGTTCAATTTCTTCAATCATGTTCATGGCGTTACTCTTTTCCATAATAGAGCAAAATAAAAAAAGGCTTTACACAAGAATGCGATACGAAATTAACACAATCATGCGCAAAGGATGGAGGGCAATACCATGAAAAAGGCCTAGCTGTCACCCCTAATCCGATGATTTTCCCATTTTTTTTGCATATTTCTCCCAAAGATCAGGACGGCGCGCCTTGGTGAGGGATTCTGCAGTTTTTTGGCGCCAATCCGCAATAGCGCCATGATCGCCCGACAAAAGCACAGGCGGGATGTCCATACCCTCAAAAACAGCTGGACGCGTATAATGAGGATATTCAAGCAATCCACGCTCGAAACTTTCATCATCCCCTGAGAAAGCACCGCCCATAACCCCGGGCAATAGTCTGATAACTGCATCGAGCAATGCCAATGCAGCGATCTCACCCCCAGACAAAATATAGTCCCCTATCGAAATTTCCTCGCCTTGTCGGGCCGTAATCACCCGCTCGTCGACCGCCTCAAACCGCCCACAAAATATAAGAGCGCCTGGGCCTTGAGAAAGCGCGCGTACGCGTTCTTGCGTCAGCGGTTTGCCTCTTGGGGACATAATTAACAATGGCAAATCGGGTTGGCGTGCGCGGGCGGCGTCAATCGCTGCGGCGGCAATATCAGCCTTAATGACCATGCCCGCCCCGCCCCCAGCAGGTGTATCATCGACCGATTGATGGCGGCCAGTACCAAAATGACGTAAATTAAGGCAATCAAGCGACCAGGTACCCGCATCATGGGCTCGGCCGGCCAAACTATGCCCCAGCGGACCCGGGAACATATCAGGGTGCAGGCTTATCAATTGAGCAACCCAGCTCATTGGTCCGAGGCCTCATCAAGCGCTGCCACTGCAGCGGCATTGTCATCATCATCAATATCATCGACATAGACTGGCAAAACGACAGTCAGCATATCAGCCTCAAGATTGACGATGGGTACATGCGCGCGGGTAAAGGGAATAAGATGCGGACCAATTTCCAAAAGATCGCCTGCGCCAAAATTATGAACGCCAAGAACTGGACCCAAAGCCTCTCCGGCGGTGGTTATGGCATTTAATCCAACCAGATCGACGTGGTAAAAGTCATCCTCATCATCAGTCTGCGGCAGGGCATCGCGTATCAAAAACAATTCCGCACCCTTTAAGAGCTCGGCTTGATTACGATCCTCAACACCCTCAATAAGGCTACATAATGCAGATTTGTGAAGACGAGGCTTTATCAATTTTATTGTTTTACCATTCGCAAAGCATAGCCCGCTCATATTGGCAATCCCGAGCGGGTCTTGCGTAAAACTTTTAATTTTAACCTCTCCACGTATCCCGTGGGCGCCTATTATGACGCCCACCAGAACACGATCAGGCTTTTGAACAACCATCAATTAAGCGGTCGTTTTTTCCTCTGCCGCGGCTTCCTCGGCAGGCGCTTCTTCAGCAGGTGCTTCTTCAGCTGGAGCTTCTTCAGCAGGTGCTTCTTCAACTGGTGCTTCTTCGACTGGTGCGGCAGCAGCTTCAGCTTCGGCAGCAGCGGCCTCAGCAGCAGCTTCTTCAGCAGCTTTTTTCGCATCTTCAATAGCCGCTAAACGCTCTTGGGCTTTGGCGCCCGGAACTGCTTTTTGCGGGTTATTACGAACAGTGCGTTTCATCAAGCCTGCATCGTCTAAGAAACGTGCAACACGATCGGATGCCTGCGCACCAAGACCGATCCAATGTTTTGCGCGCTCGAGATCAAGAACCAAACGTTCCGCATGGTCTTTCGGCAAAAGCGGATTGTAAGTTCCAATTTTCTCGATAAACCGGCCATCGCGTGGCATGCGGCTGTCGGCCACCACGATACGATAAAACGGGCGTTTTTTTGCGCCGGTGCGTGACATACGAATTTTAAGAGCCATAAGGTTTCCTTTCTAAAATACCTAAACGTCTATTTCTTCTTTGGTGGCAGCCCAAGTCCCGGAGGCAATTGCCCCTGAAGCTTCGACAAATCGGAGAGATCGGGCATTCCGCCAGAACCACCCAATCCACCACCTAGTCCATTTCCTAATCCAGGCGGCATTCCGCCGCCCATTCCGCCAAGCATGCCAGCAAGGCCTTTCATGCCGCCTTTGCCGAGCTTTTTCATCATGTCTGCCATTTGCCGATGCATTTTAATGACTTTATTGACATCTTGAACGCTAGTACCAGACCCTGCTGCAATACGCTTCTTGCGGCTTGCATTGAGAAGCCGCGGGTCTTCTTTTTCTTTAATTGTCATTGAGGATATAATCGCAATCTGACGCGCAATATTCTTGTCTTCCATACCCATAGCGCCGGCTTGATTCTTAAACTTACCCATACCAGGAAGCATGCCTAAAACGCCGGCCATACCACCCATGCGCGTCATTTGTCTTAATTGCTCAGCCAAATCATCAAGGCCAAATTGGCCTTTTTTCATACGGGCCGCCATTTTCTCGGCTTTGTCGGCATCCATCGTCTCAGCAGCTTTTTCAACCAGCCCGACCACGTCGCCCATACCCAAAATACGGCCCGCAATACGCTTGGCGTCAAATTGTTCTAATTTGTCGACGCCTTCACCAACACCCAATAATTTGATCGGCACACCCGTCACATGACGCATAGCCAAAGCCGCACCACCGCGACCATCGCCGTCAATGCGCGTTAACACAATACCCGTCAAAGACACGCGTTTATTAAATTGATCGGCAATATTTACCGCTTCTTGACCTGTTAAACTATCTGCAACAAGTAAGGTTTCATGAGGGTTAACAGTGTCGGAAATGAGCTTCATTTCGCTCATTAAAGCTTCATCGGCATTTGTGCGGCCGGCGGTATCGAGCATCACGACATCATAGCTGCCCAAACGTCCTGCCTCGAGAGCACGCTTTGCAATATCGCGGGGCGCTTGGCCATTTACGATAGGAAGCGTTGCAACTCCGACTTGTTCGCCCAAAACCCTTAACTGCTCCATGGCCGCGGGACGACTTGTATCTAGCGACGCCATAAGGACTTTTTTGCGGTCACGCTCAGTGATGAGCTTTGCAACCTTGGCCGTTGTTGTTGTTTTACCTGACCCCTGCAGTCCCACCATCATAATGGCAACAGGCGGCACGGCATTAAAGGAAAGGGGCTCTGGGGCACCAAGCATATCTACAAGTGTATCATTTACGATCTTAACGACTTGTTGACCCGGTGTGACAGATCGCAAAACCTCCGCGCCGATGGCGCGCGGGCGGACTTTGTCAAGGAAGGACGAAACAACAGGCAAAGCAACGTCAGCTTCAATGAGCGCGCGGCGGATCTCAACCAGCGCCTGCTCAACATCTTTTTCACCCAATGCGCCACGTCCGCGCAAACGGTCAAAAATATTCCCAAAACTATCGCTTAGTGCTTCAAACATGCCTGCTTTACATCACCTTTCTTTTAAGGCTTTTAATCGGTTAAGATTTTTAAGCCCAGTTAAGCCGTCCAAACCGCGCAGAAAACGACAAACGCACCCGTGGGCAAAACCTTGCTGACGGGTGGCGATCGCCCTATTGGCGCGACCAGATCAATCCAATGATCTCGATTAATGAGCGGCAAATTAGGCTGTAGAACCTATATTGTCAAGAAACGCCATCATACCCCCGTTGTGCAAAGCGTGACAGACAGGATAAGTTTCGCTATGAGGGAAGAAAGGAACGATAAATGGAAATTGCTTTCACCAAAATGAACGGCTTAGGCAATGATTTTGTCATCATTGATAGCCGTGACGTGCCCCACACGTTAACACCTGAGCAGGTGCGCATTTTGGCTGACCGCAACCATGCCCAAACCGGCGGATGCGACCAACTCTTAAATCTTCGCCCTGCCCAAGCCGGCGGCGCCGTTTTTATGGAAATATACAATTCTGACGGCTCGCAAGTGGATGCTTGCGGAAATGGCACGCGAGCAGTTGCCGCGCTTTTAGGTTTGACACATAGTATTATCGAAACAAGGGCGAGTCATTTGGTTTGCACCGTTGATGAGGCTGGCATGGTCAGCGTCGAGATGGGACAGCCAAAATTGGCGGCCAAAGATATTCCTGTGTCAGACCTCACCATCAATCCGCAACATATTGCGCTCCATGACAATCTACCACCCGCATTATTGGTGAGCATGGGCAATCCCCATGCCGTCTTTTTTGTACCCGAAGACCCGCAAGCCTATGCCCGAGAATATGGCGATGAGCTTGTTCATCATTCGCTTTTCCCAGAGCAAGCGAATATTAATTTTGTGACCAAGCTTAGCGATCATCACGTGACGATGGCCACATGGGAACGCGGCGCAGGTCTCACCAAAGCATGCGGCACAGGTGCATGCGCAAGCACAGTCGCTTTTGCGCTACAATATGGCCTGGCTCCAGACCATGAGCTTCAGCTCGACTTGCCCGGCGGCACATTATTCATCCGCTACGCGCCAGAAGACGGCGGCGTGTTCATGCGTGGTCCCGCCAGCTTTGAATTCGCCAGCAGAGCCACGCTATGAGCAGGAGCGATGCAAAAAACAATATAGACGTGATTAACTTTGGGT
>ENA-OUOG01000921-OUOG01000921.1-marine-metagenome-genome-assembly--contig:-NODE-921-length-35984-cov-4.551564_pt1 | contig 35984 bp, 31 predicted proteins | sample MGYA00248635_ERZ508505 | MGnify/ENA primary metagenome ERZ508505 (study PRJEB26176, sample SAMN06267871) | marine metagenome | isolation source: Saanich Inlet, British Columbia, Canada | place: Pacific... | reverse complement strand
AATACCAAATGCATTGGAAAAATCACCAGTTGCTGTTGCATTTAAACCTAAAGCTGTTGCACCAGACCCTACTGCATTTGAATTTAAGCCTATTGCCGTGGAATTAGTGCCAGAAGCAATTGAATTTACTCCTAAAACTATTGCGCCTTGAGCATTTGCTTCGCTATTTATACCTAAAGCTGTAGAATTTAGTCCACTAGCTATATTATCGACACCTAATGTCGTTGAGTAATCACCTGTAGAAAAAGAATTATAGCCTAATGATAAAGATGAATCTCCAAAACTATTTGGATCATAATAATTTTCTATACCAAAACCTAACCTTAAAGCTTTATTATCGTAATAAAGTCTTAACGGATTATACCAATTTACACCGTCATTAATACCTATAACAAATGCGTTTGGCCATGCGTTATTTTCACCAGCTTCAATTAATCCAATACTTCCGACATATTCATTATCTACTTCAGAGGTTTCAAAAAGTAAAACATTATTACGGTATCTGGAGCGAATAAACGTTGCTGTTGGAGATTGAGGACCAGTATCTGTACCATATACATTTAATGCCGGAACATTTTGATTTATTGATGACCCTATAACCACTTTTCTATCATAACTTATACTATCGTTTGTTGCATTTACATACCAAGGAGAAGTAGTTGAATTATTATCAAAATAAGACTTAGTTACCGCATCCTGTGCATCCGTTGGGTCTTGTAAGTCTTTAATTTGTTGGTTATTGGCTGAGTTGCTTTCAGCCAATACAGCTTCTAAACTCGGTGTTGTTGGTATGCTGTTGCCACTGTTTTCAGCATATAGTGCAAAAGGAACGCTTAGTAGTTGTGTGGTGCCCATAGCCACATAGCCACTGCCTGTGTCGAGTTCTATGCCTAAGTAATAACTTCCTAAGGACCAATCTATACTTGAAAAGGTACCTGTGGTGGCTGTTCCCTGTCCAATTATAAGGTTCACTTGTCCTAAATCATCCGTAGGTACATAGTGCACTTCGGTAAATACAGGAAGGCTGGTCTGTGAGCCTTGCATTACGTTAAACTTAAAATACACATTGGTGTTTACGATTAAATCGCCAGCACTGTTTCTAACCGTAGCTTGGTAGTTAAAACCCTGTGGGGCTTGGGCTTGGAGTTGTGTTAGGGATGCTATGACGATACATAGTACGATGTAAAAGGTTTTCATTTTTTAATGATTTTATACGTATTGGTCTGTTTGGATTCTTTTGTGGTGACTGTTATAAAGTAAGTACCTTTGGTGAGAGTCTGTACACTCAAGGGCTGCTGTTTTTGATATTGGGTTTGTAGAATTTGTTTTCCGCTCACATCTGTAATCCTTACTTCAAAGAATTGTTCTGTGGGATGGGTGATGTAAATCACCTCTTTAGCAGGATTTGGGAATACCTTTACTTGAAGTTGTAGTTCAGGGGTTTCTGTATTCAGCGTAGATAGATTTAATGAGGGGTAATACCCATTCCCTAATTGATAGGTACCATCTTCATCAGTCATAGCACCAACAGCGACTTCTCCAACTGTGTAACTGAGTTTATTATTCCCATTTTCAAAAGTCTGTCCGCCTGGACCAATCACTTGTTTGGAAATCGTTGGCTGTGCATAGGAAGAAAGCCCTAAGAGCAAAAAAGCTAATATGAAGTAACGCATTGTTAAATTGGCTTATTCAAAGTAAAGAATTTAGGATGAAAACAGAAAAAAATATCCCCAAAAATAATTTATTGTTCTGTAGCATTTTGAAGAATTGATCTAAAATCCTCCCCAAAATAGTTCGATTTTACGCCTCTTGGCTCCACTTTAAAACCCGATTTTAACGAATCGGGTTTTTTGGTTTTTAAACTTTTTTATTTCTTTTTATGTAAGCTAAGAGGTATTACTTCGTCCTAAAATATTATATTGTTTTTTCAATTTAAAAATAAAAATGTCTAAAACCTATTACGACCCAGCGGACCTAAGAAAATTCGGTAAAATAACTGAATGGAGCGAAGAACTTGGTAATAAATTTTTTGAATACTATGGAAAAGTTTTCGAAGAAGGCGCATTATCGGCTCGAGAAAAGTCTCTTATTGCATTAGCCGTCGCGCACACAGAACAATGTCCTTATTGCATTGATGCTTACACAAAAGATGGCTTGCAACGAGGAGTTACTAAAGAAGAAATGATGGAAGCCATTCATGTTGGTGCTGCGATTAAAAGTGGTGCAACCCTAGTTCATGGTGTACAAATGATGAATAAAGTAAACAAATTAGATGGGTAAACTCAAAATGCAATCGCTTAAAAAAAGACACAGCGAATTAGCAAATACCAACAAACAACTAGAAATTTTATCTAATGGTATTTTTGCCAATGGCGAATTACCAACATTTAAATCTAAAATTGCAGAAACCAATCAGTTTCCATTAAAAGCAAAAGCGCTTGAAATTTTACAAGTCAATGTGGGTTATATGTGCAACCAAGTATGCGAACATTGTCATGTAGATGCAGGTCCAGACCGCAAGGAAATTATGACCAAAGAAACAATGCAACAGATTTTAGATGTCCTTAAAAATACTGGTGCACACACTTTGGACTTAACAGGTGGTGCTCCAGAAATGAATCCAAATTTTAGGTGGTTTGTTGAAGAGGCTTCAAAAATTGGGGTTAAGGATTTTATTGTACGCTCTAATCTTACCATCTTAAGAGCGAATAAGAAGTACTACGATTTACCAGAATTCTTTAAAAAATACAATATCCATGTGGTGAGTTCAATGCCTCACTGGACTCGTGGAAAAACCGATAAACAACGTGGCGAAGGTGTATTTGACATGTCTATAAAAGCATTACAAGAACTCAATGCCGTAGGTTACGGAATGCCTGACAGCAGCTTAAAACTGGACTTGGTTTATAACCCCTCTGGTGCTTTTTTGCCAGGGGACCAAAAGGCTATGAAAAAGGACTTTAAAAAAGCATTAATGGAAGATTTTGGTATTCAATTTCATAACTTATTTGCCATCACTAATCTGCCTATTTCAAGGTTTCTAGATTACCTCATTGCTTCAGAAAATTATGAAGATTATATGTACAGTTTGGTAGAAGCCTATAATCCAATGGCTGTTAAAAACGTTATGTGTACCAATACACTTTCCGTAAGTTGGGATGGCTATTTGTTTGATTGTGATTTTAACCAGATGTTAGAATTACCTGTTAATAGTAAAGCAAAACATATCTCGGATTACAAAGAAGAATTATTACAAGGAAGAAATATCGTCATTTCTCAACATTGTTATGGCTGCACTGCAGGAGCAGGAAGTAGTTGTCAAGGCAGTGTTGCTTAATAAAATGAGGCACTATCTAAATTACATATTACTTGTTTTTCCACTAATTGGGTTTTCACAAAACTCAATACAAGAGGTATTAAAAAAATACAATTCAGAGTCAATACCTTATATAACTGTAGCTGAGTTAGAATCAAATGCAAATAATTTTCTAATTCTAGATGCTAGAGAACTAAACGAATATAAGATTAGCCACCTAAAAGCGTCTGTTTTTGTTGGGTATGAAAATTTTGACACAAAAACTGTAATTAAAAAGGTTAAAAATAAAAACCAACCGATTGTAGTCTATTGTTCATTAGGTGTGAGATCTGAAGAAATCGCCGAGCAACTTAAAAAGGCTGGATTTACAAATATTAAAAATTTATACGGCGGAATTTTTGAATGGAAAAATTTAGACTTCGACGTTTATAATTCCAAAGGGCAGGTCACAGACAGTGTGCATACCTTTTCAGAAAAATGGAGCAAATGGTTAAAAAAAGGAATTAAAATAACGAATTAGCGTTTTGTATAAACAAATTCTTTGAACCCCAAATGTTGTAGCAAACTACCGTCTTTATAAAAAAGGTCTACATCAATTTTTAAATTATGTCGTCCTATAGGTAAATTATTGCTTAGTAATTCGTACGGAAGAAATAATTTTAAGTCGTTGTAAACGGTAGAATCATATTTTGGATTAAGTGATTTTTTTAATTCTATCTGTCCTGAAATATTTTTATATCCATATTGGGTAGATTTAATAAACTTGTCGCCCTCCATTATTCTAATTGTAAGATAACAACTATTATCCTTTAATCCATATATAAAAAATTTATTGTGTATTCTAATACCAAATTTATTGTTAGAATCGAACACATCATTCTCTAACCATGTCTTTTCATACTTTGAAGAAACTTTTGATTTATCAAAATTAGATGTTAACGTATTTGAAGTTGCTAATTTCTTAGTTGCTTTAATTTCATAGAAATTCCAGCAACTTGCAGTATTATTGCAATCGACTTCTGTTAATGAATAAATATCCTCGATATTACTTACTTTATCAAAATACAAACTTACCGTCTTATCTTCATATGGTTTAAGATTAATTGTTCCAAACCCTGATCCTAAATTACCTTTCCACCCTACCTGAGCTTTTAAGGCATAACGATTTCCTTTTTTGTCTGACAAAACAAAAGGTGATTTTCCGCTTGGCCCATGTAATGTTGCAGAAATTGCCTTCTTGGGACTAAACTTTAGTTTTACTAAGGTTTCGTTCAATGCCAAATAATTATAAATGTCTATAATTTGCACATAAATAGAATAGCCATTACCAACAGTTACCACATTAGTTTGTGAATAACTTAATTGTAACGCAAATAGTAGCATGAATGTAATAGTGTTTTTCATATAAATTGCCTTAAAAAAATTAATATATATATATTTTTTTTCAAAAGCCCAATATCAAAAGACAAAAGAATAGTTTTTATAGACATTCGGATTTAAAAAACAAAAATTCTATAAAATATTCTCCATATTTTTGTATTACTAATTAAGACCCTGTAGATTGACTAATGCTTTAATAATATTTACCCGAAACCCCGAACTTGGAAAATGTAAAACAAGACTAGCAAAATCTATTGGTAATGAAGCCGCATTAAATATTTACAAATACTTATTAGAGCATACCGCTGATGTAGCAAAAAAAGTAGATGCACAACGCTTTGTTTTTTATTCTGAAAACATTCAAGTCAATGATATTTGGGATACTAATTATTTTCAAAAACAACTTCAAAAAGGAAATAACTTAGGCGAACGCATGCAAAATGCTTTCAATATGTTACTTTCAAAAAAATTTAAAAAAATTATAATAGTTGGTAGTGATCTTTTAGATCTCAATGCAGCGCTTATCACAAAAGCCTTTAATAAACTGGAAAACCATGACGCTGTAATAGGGCCCGCACAAGATGGAGGTTACTATTTATTAGGCATGAAAAAGCTAATGCTAACCGTTTTCCAAAACAAAGATTGGGGCACAGAAACTGTAAGAGCACATACACTTGAAAACCTTAAAAATAATTCCGTCTACTTATTAAAAGAATTAAACGATATTGATACTTTTGAAGATATGCAGCATTACAAAGAATTAAACCCATTTTACAACAAATGATAAAACTAATTGAAGAATCTACCGCATATTTACAAGACAAAGGCTTTGAAAACCCTGAAATTGGTATCATTTTAGGCACAGGATTAGGTCAACTTACAGAAGAAATAGAAGTCCTTGCCACAGCGAGCTACAACCACATACCCAATTTTCCAACGGCTACGGTTGAGTTTCATAAAGGCAAATTAATTTATGGAAACCTAGCCGGAAAAAAAGTGGTGGTTATGCAAGGGCGTTTTCATGTCTATGAAGGGTATTCGTTACAAGATGTAACATTTCCTGTTAGAATAATGGAAAAACTAGGCATAAAAACGCTATTGGTTTCTAATGCCGCTGGTGCCATAAATTTAGATTTCAAAAAAGCCGAGCTCATGCTTATTGATGACCACATTAATCTTCAAGGAAGTTCGCCATTAGCTTTTAAGGGCGTTGAAGAATTAGGAGAACGTTTTACAGATATGAGTGCGCCTTACAATGCCGAAATAAATTCTAAACTAGAACACATTGCTTCTCAAAACAATATAACATTGCACAAAGGTGTTTATGCTTCTGTTGTAGGACCTCAACTCGAAACACGAGCCGAGTACCGTATGCTAAAAATCATTGGAGCAGATGCTGTAGGTATGAGTACAGTCCCTGAAGTTATAGTTGCCAATCATTTAAAATTAAAAGTAGCTGCAGTGTCAGTTTTAACAGATGAATGCGACCCAGATAACCTAGCGCCTGTAGACATAGGAGATATTATTGCAAATGCTGGCAAAGCAGAACCTGATATGATTACCCTATTTAAAGAATTAATTAAAAGTTTATAATACAAGTTATGAGTTACTTAGAAGCCACTAACAATTTATATAAAGAAGCAGCTTTAACACCAGATGTTGGCCTTTGTTGCACAACAAACCCAATTTGGGAATTACCAGGACTTAAGATTCCTAAAATCATGCAAGAAATGAATTATGGTTGTGGCAGTACTGTCAACGCGCGTGACCTAACCAACAATCCTAAAATGCTTTATGTTGGTGTTGGCGGAGGAATGGAATTACTGCAATTCTCATACTTTAATCGTCAAAAAGGTGGTGTTATTGGTGTTGATGTTGTTGACGAAATGTTAGAAGCATCTCGCAAAAATTTTTTAGAAGCTGAATTGCAGAACGACTGGTTTAAAAGTGAATTTGTTGACCTCAAAAAAGGAGATGCGCTACATCTTCCTGTCGAAGACAACTCTATTGATGTAGCAGCACAAAACTGCTTGTTCAATATTTTTAAAGCCGAAGATTTAAAGAAAGCCATTGATGAGATGTACCGTGTACTAAAACCTCACGGACGCTTAGTTATGAGCGACCCAACTTGTGAACAACCTATGAATGACGCATTGCGCAATGACGACAGATTACGTGCGCTATGTCTTAGTGGTAGTTTGCCAATTGCAGAATATGTAAAAGCTTTAACAGATGCTGGTTTTGGAACTATAGAAATTCGCGCACGTAAACCTTACAGAATCCTAGACCCTAAAAATTACCCAACTGAAGAACTTATCTATATAGAGTCTATTGAAGTAGCCGCAATTAAAGACCCAATACCTTTAGATGGCCCATGTATTTTCACAGGTAAAGCCGCGATTTATTTTGGTAATGAAGATTATTTTGATGATAAGAAAGGACATATTCTTCTTAAAAATCAACCCATTGCCATTTGCGATAAAACTGCTGGTGATTTATCTAGTTTAGGCAGAGATGATATTTTTATTAGCGAATCGACTTACCATTATGATGGTGGTGGCTGTTGCTAATATATAATCATGAGCAAAAAGTAAAAACTATATAATCCAAAAATGATAGAATTGATGAAATATCTAAGATTGCTTTTGCTCTTGCTTTTAATATCTGCTTGTGGTGCCTCTAAAAATGGTATTAAAAAATCTGAAACAAAAGAATTTGATGCCATGGCTGTAAAACTAGAAAAAGAAGTTTCTTATGAAATCAAGGAAGATGTTGCTGTTAAAAATATTAATTGGAAGACGATACAAAAGGACTCTATTATTAACATAGTAAGCGATGCACCTAAAAACTTACATTCAAATTGGACATCGATTCTCCAATCTAATGTTTCTGATAAAGGAGCCGTAGATTACGCAAATATTAAAAAACAAAGAGATAATTTAAACAAATACATTAAGTCCTTAACAGCTTATCTTCCTGCGGAAACTTGGAGTAAAAAAGAAAAACTTGCCTATTGGATAAATGCCTACAATGCACTAACCATAGATTTAATACTTCGTAATTACCCTGTTAAAAGCATCAAAGATATTAAAGAGCCTTGGAATCAACGCCTATGGGAATTTGGTGATAAGTGGCTAAATCTTAATGATATTGAACATGAAATCTTAAGAAAAATGGATGAGCCACGCATCCACTTTGCAATTGTTTGTGCTTCTTTTTCTTGCCCTAAATTGCAGAATACAGCATTTACAGCTAAAGAACTAGACAATCAATTAAACGATGCTACAAAAGAATTCTTAAGTGATTCTGAGAGAAATATAATCACTAAAGATAAATTAGAAATTTCAAAAATCTTTAAATGGTTTGCCAAAGATTTTAAAACCGAAGGCTCTCTTATTGACTTCTTAAACAAGTATAGCGACATAGACATTTCTTCAAAAGCCAAGAAAAGTTTTCTTGATTATAATTGGGATTTAAATGATTAATCCAAATGTATTATTATCCTTAAATCGTATCTATGATTAGCATAATAATACCCGTTTTAAACGAGTCTAATTCTATAAAAGACTTGATATACCATCTCATAGATTGCTCTACTCTGAGAAATATTTCTGAAATCATTGTTGTCGATGGAGGAAGTACAGATGGTACTCAACAGATTATAGAAAGTCTCAATTTAAATATAAAATTTCTTCATTCTGAAAAGGGTCGTGCTAAACAAATGAATTTAGGCGCAAAATCCGCTAAAGGAGATATTTTTTACTTTTTACATGCAGATTCTTTTCCTCCTGTAAATTATGACCGACTGATTGTTAATGAAATAAAAAAAAGTAATAATGCGGGTTGTTTCCGTATGCAATTTGATAGTAACCATTGGTGGTTACGCTTGGCAAGTTGGTTTACAAAATTCAGCTGGCGTGCCTGTCGTGGCGGAGAACAAAGTCAATTTATTACAAAGACCCTGTTTAATGAAATTGGAGGTTATGACGAAACTTATAATATATATGAAGATAATATTCTCATTAATGAATTATATAAACGTAACGCGTTTGTAGTTATCAACGAAAAGATAAAAACCTCAGCAAGACTTTATGAAAAACAAGGTGTATGGAAAGTCCAATACCACTTTTGGGCTATTTATGTTAAGCGATGGTTTGGTGCATCAGCAGATGATTTGTTTGCTTACTACAGTAAACATTTAAACTAAAAAAGCCCTAAACTATAGGCAAATTCATCATCACTTGTAGTGTAAACATTTGCGAAAGAAATTACAGTATAGTTTTCTTCTATAATATAATACACATTATACTCACCTTTTTTTGAGCAGGAAATACTTGATAATAAGCATATGCTATTGACGGTAGGCGTTTTAGTAATCTTATATCTGATTCAATTACAGCTGAGTCTAGTTTTACCCCATGCTTTATTTTTGATACTTTTTTCTACAAATGAAGATTTGAGCTGTTTATTTCCTTGAATTTTTAAGTCAGCAACTGCGTTGTGTTGCATACTTAAAAACATTGAAGTTGCAAAAAATAACAAGCTTAAATTATTCATGATACGGCTGTTACACCATTGGTCTTAGTCATAACATATCCTTAAGTTATAACATTGAAAAATTAATGCAAGCCATAATGGGTGCGAATCACAGACTCAACAGGTTTGTTTTGAGGGGTAAACATGTGGTTATCTTTTCCTCCAACTTTATCGTGCTTTACAAACCATTTCCAAATAAAACCGCCTGCAAACCAATCTTCTTTCCAAAAGACATCAAAAAGGGCTTGGGTCGCATTCACCTGTGCATCTAGATTAATCCCATTCATACTTCTGTCATAACTCCAAGGTTTTTTTCCAGTATAGTCAACACTGCGATAACCAAACTCTGCAAAAATTACTGGTTTATTATTGGCCTTAGATAATTGCTCTATAATAGGCTTATGTTTTTTCCAGCCTTCGATACAATCTTCGATAGATGGTGTTTTTTTGTCACTAACAGGAAAGTAAGCATCTATACCTATATAGTCTAATTGTGGCCAAAAAGGTGTTTTTCTAAATTCATTCCAATTTGCTGCATAAGTCAATTTACCTTTATAAACAGAACGTATGTCTTCAATCAATCTTGACCAATAGTTAGGTCTATACTTCACAAATAACTCTAATTCAGTACCTATACAAAATACTGCGGCATTAACTTCTTCTGCCAGTTCTGCATATTCCATTATAAATCTAGTGTACGATGTTTCTAAGGCTTTCCAATTGTCCTCAGATTTCATCATGATATTACCCGTAAATTCTCCTCGCCACACCCAAATTTGCGGCTTTATCATAACTTTTATATCGTATTTTCTTAACTCAGAAATGTATTGTTTGGCGCCAGCTCTTGTTTCACCAAACCACTGACGATCTGTGTTGTGAATAATTTCGGGATACTCTAAGTTTTTTATAAAACCAAAAGGCATCACAGCAGCATAATTTGCATTTACTGCAACTACAGGTTTTACATTTGTACTGTCTACCAAGTCTCTTGCAGCCACAAAACTTACTCCATTAATTTTTTCAATACTTGGAGCACTCATTGAGCATCCAGATAAAACAAATAGCAAAAAAAGACATCTTAAATAATAACTCATAGTATAAAAATATATCTAAATTTAAAGAAATTTATTGTTGTCATTAAGGATTTAACAAATCCTTCGACAAATAGTTTAACTAACAATCAAAATAATATGGAGCATATCGTTATTATTGGAAACGGAATATCCGGCGTTACCACCGCTAGACATATCCGAAAGCTTTCCGATAAAAAAATAACTATTGTCTCTGCAGAAACCGATTACTTCTTCTCACGTACTGCTTTGATGTACATCTACATGGGGCACATGAAATTTGAACACACACAACCTTATGAGAATTGGTTTTGGAAGAAGAATAGAATAGACCTTAAAAAGGGCTATGTTAAGACTGTAGATACAGAAAATAAAATACTTCATTTTGCTGAAGGTGACACCTTACAATATGATAAATTAGTGATTGCCACAGGAAGTAAACCCAACAAATTTGGCTGGCCAGGACAAGATTTAGAAGGTGTTATGGGCATGTATCACAAACAAGATTTAGACAATCTTGAAGCGCATGCACCAAATAATAAAGTTTGTAAACGTGCCGTAATTGTTGGTGGAGGCTTAATAGGAATTGAACTTGCAGAAATGCTTAATTCAAGAAGTATACCAGTGACATTTTTAGTACGTGAAAATAGTTTTTGGAATGGTGTTTTACCTTCAGGCGAAAGCGAAATGATAAACAGACACATTAAAAATCACCATATAGATTTAAGACTTTCTACCAACTTAAAAGAAATAAAGTCAGATGAAAACGGAAAAGTTAAATCGGTCATTATCGAAGAAACTGGCGAAGAAATAGAATGTAATGTTGTTGGCCTCACAGCAGGCGTATCGCCAAATGTTTCATTCTTAAAAGACTCAGGATTTGAATTAGGTCGTGGTGTAAAAGTAAATCGCTTTTTAGAGACAAATATTGAAAGTGTCTATGCTATAGGTGATTGTGCAGAGCAACATCAAGCCATTGGTAATAGAAGACCAATTGAAGCTGTATGGTACACAGGCCGTATGATGGGAGAAACATTGGCACAAACTATTTGTGGTAATCGTATGGAATACAAACCTGGGCATTGGTTTAACTCTGCGAAATTTATGGATATAGAATACCAAACTTATGGCTGGGTTTTTAGCGAGCGAAGTAAGAAAGAATATGAACAACATTTTCACTGGAAACACGAGGACGATACTAAGTGCATAACAGTAGCCTACCATAAAGACACAAACAAATTTCTAGGCATTAACACCTTTGGTATTCGTATGCGTCATGAGGTTTTTGACCGCTGGCTTTCAGAAGAACGCGATGTAGATTATGTCATAAAAAATCTTACCGAGGCTAATTTTGACCCTGAATTTTACAAACGCTTTGAAGCCGAAATCTTATCTACTTATAACCAACAACTACAAACTGCATAACCATGAGTAATAAATTAAATCATAGCATGTCTTTAGCAAGACCAGATGCTTTACATATAACAACAAAACAAACAGTAGCATTAATTACAGGTATTGTTGGCTTATTTATATTAGTCTTAGCCTTATTAAATACTGTCTTTCCTAACAAAGGCTTATTCTTAACTGCAGCTTTAGGATTAATTACAATTGGGATTGTTGTCTATTCAAGAGAAGCCTATAATAGCAAACTTGAAGGCATAAAAAATGATGGACAATGGTTTAAATCTATTTCATCAAGAGGTGTTTGGGGCTGGGTTTTAGGTGTCGTCTTAACAGGGTTTTATGTTGTACTTTATTTCTACCCGAAATACTTGGGGTTAGGTCAAGGTGTTGATGGCTCAAACACTGGGTTAATAGCCTTATTTGACCCATTAAGTCAGTTATTATCTGGTAGAAATGCGAGCCAATGGTTTGTTTATGGTACACTTTACACCTTAGCTATTTTAGCTTTTGGATATAAGTTTATACTTAAATACAAACACAATCGCTATCAACAAATAAGAACGGTTTCCGTAATGTTTTTTCAATTGGGCTTTGCGTTCCTCATTCCAGAATTTATGTACGTTATGAATAATGATTTACCATATTACGATTTAAAAAGTGTATGGCCATTAAACTATTATCTCTTTGATGAGTGGTCAGTAAACGCCTTTTTATCAAATGGTATAATTGGCTTAGCCTTAATCATTTTTGGCATTCTTTCTATATTTGTAATCACTCCTATCTTAACTTACAAGTATGGAAAACGCTGGTACTGTTCGTGGGTTTGCGGTTGTGGTGGTTTGGCTGAAACCGCTGGTGATTCTTTTAGACATTTATCATCTAAAAAGCTTTCTGCTTGGAAATTAGAACGCTGGTTAATACATACTGTTCTTGTTTTCTCTATTGTAATGACTACAGCAATGGTATATACCTATTTAGGTTATGATAAAAATGACTTTTGGCTCACAAGAGGTGTGTTTATAAGTTTAGTAATTGGTTTTTTAACTTTTGTTTTTGTTGGAGTCCTATATTTTAAAAGACAAGAATTAGGTAAAGATGCAAAATCCGGTGCTATTGGGTACTTTGCAGTTTTAGCACTCTTATTAATTATGCACTTTACAGGTACGACAGAACATGTTTTCTTTGTAAAAGGAGGCGCTTTACGTTCTGCTTACGGCATCTACATAGGTTCTATATTCTCTGGGGTTATTGGCACCGGATTTTATCCCATATTAGGAAGCCGTTCTTGGTGTCGTTTTGGATGTCCTATGGCAGCAATTCTAGGATTTCAACAGCGCTTGTTTTCAAAATTCCGCATAACAACTAACGGTGGGCAATGTATCTCTTGTGGTAATTGTTCTAATAGTTGTGAAATGGGAATCGATGTGCGTCATTATGCCCAAAAAGGCGAAAATATTGTACGCTCTAGTTGTGTCGGTTGCGGTATATGTTCTGCAGTTTGTCCTCGTGGTGTTCTTAAGTTAGAAAACGATACTTTGAAAGGTCGTATTAACCCTACTGAAATTCTTTTGGGTAATGATGTTGATTTAATGGATTTAGTAAATCAGAAATAAGAAGTTTACTTTTGAACACTTAAATGAAGTAAATGCCAATTATAAAAGTCATCATTCCTGCTTATAATGAAGCAGAATCTATTCCGCATGTTATAAAAGACATACCAAAAAATGTAGATGAAATTATCGTAGTTAGCAATAATTCTACTGATGCTACAGAAGCAAATGCTAAAAAAGCTGGCGCCACCGTTTTAACAGAAAAACGCAAGGGTTATGGTTATGCTTGCCTTAAGGGTATGGATTATATTTGGCAACAGCCACAAAGGCCTGACGTCATTGTTTTTTTAGATGGAGATTATAGCGATTATCCCGAAGAATTAACCAAAATTGTTGCTCCGATTATTGAAGACGATATAGATTTTGTCGTAGGGGCTAGGGATAAAAAATTACGCGAAACTGGAAGCATGACTGGCCCTCAAATCTTTGGAAATTGGCTTGCTACTAGATTAATGAAACTCTTTTTTCGCTCGACCTTTACAGACCTTGGCCCATTTAGAGCAATTAAATACAATAAGCTTCTTTCGTTAAAAATGGAAGATAAAACCTATGGCTGGACTGTTGAAATGCAACTAAAAGTTTTGAAGAAAAAATACAGCTATAAAGAAATCCCTGTTAACTATCGAAATAGAATTGGTGTCTCAAAAGTTTCAGGAACGGTAAAAGGTGCTATATTTGCAGGTGTTAAAATTTTAACATGGATTTTTAAATATAGTTTCAAATAATGCTTTTAGAATCTATCATCATCGTAATTTATACGATAGCTATCATACTCATTTTCATGTATGCCTTAGCGCAATTAAACCTACTATTCAACTACCTTTCTTCCAAAAAGAAAAAAGATAATTGTGAACAATTTGATTTATCAAACGCTAGCGAAGTTCCCAATGTAACCATTCAGTTGCCTGTTTTTAATGAAATGTACGTTATGGATAGGTTATTAGATAATATTGCACTTATTGAATATCCAAGAGAAAAATTAGAAATACAAGTTTTAGACGATTCGACAGACGAAACTGTAGAAAGCACAAAAAACCATGTTGAAAAAATTGCCGCTACAGGATTAGATATTAAACATATTACCAGAACAGACCGAAGTGGCTTTAAAGCCGGAGCTCTTAAGGAAGGACTTAAAATTGCAAAAGGAGAATTTATTGCCATTTTTGATGCTGACTTTTTACCTCAACCCAATTGGCTAAAAAAAACGATACCTTATTTTAAAAATGAAAAAATTGGTGTCGTACAAACACGCTGGGGTCATATTAATAGAAATTACTCTTTACTTACCAAAATACAAGCTTTTGCCTTAGATGCTCATTTTACATTAGAACAAGTAGGTAGAAATAGTAAAGGCCATTTTATAAACTTCAATGGCACAGCTGGTGTTTGGCGTAAAGACTGCATTATTGATGCAGGCAATTGGGAAGGCGATACGCTAACTGAAGATTTAGATTTGAGTTACCGTGCACAATTAAAAAATTGGGAGTTTAAGTACCTTGAAGATGTTGAAACACCTGCGGAATTACCTGTAGTAATAAGCGCGGCCCGTTCTCAGCAATTTCGTTGGAACAAAGGTGGTGCAGAAAATTTTAGAAAAATGCTTTGGCGTGTTATTAAATCAAAAAATATTTCTGCAAAAACCAAAATACATGGTTTGCTTCACCTTCTAAATAGCACTATGTTCTTGAGTATTTTTACAGTAGCTATTTTAAGTATTCCAATGCTTTATATAAAAAATGAATATGCACATTTACGCAACTACTTCTACGTCATGAGTTTCTTTGTAACAAGCACAATTATTTTCTTTGTATGTTATTGGTTCATGTACAAAAATATTTACGGTAGCGGCTTTAAAAAATTCTTCAGCTACATAGGGATGTTCTTTACATTTTTCTCTATAGCTATGGGATTTTCTCTACATAACTCCATTGCTGTTTTAGAGGGGCATATTGGAAAACGCAGTGAGTTTGTTCGTACTCCAAAATTTAATATTAGTACTTTAAAAGATTCCTGGAAAGGCAACAAATACCTTCGTAAAAAAGTATCGCCTCATGTTATTATCGAGGGCATTCTAATGCTTTATTTTGGGTTTGGCATGTATAGTGCTTTTGTCGTGGGTGATCAAGGTGGTGATTTTGGGTTATTTCCATTTCACTTGATGCTTTTTATTGGATTTGCTTATGTTTTCTTTAAGTCTTTAGGCTCTAAGGCCTAATTGCTACATCTATACCGTTAACATATGCTATTAAATTCTGCATTATTAAAATATAATAAAACACCACTGCTTTGTATTTTAGTAAGTCTGGTTTTATATGTTTCTTTTGCGTACAACTTGGTTAGGACAGAAGCTTTAAAACTTATACTACTCTACTTAAGTCTTTTTGTTTTTGCCTATTTACTTAAAACATCTGCTGGGTTCAATTTTAGATTACTCGTAATAGCTTCAATCTTATTTAGACTTGCTTTTTTGGTTGCCACGCCAAACTTATCACAAGATTTTTATCGTTTTATTTGGGATGGTCGCATGCTTTTTGAAGGGTTTAACCCCTATTTATTTACGCCAGATTCGTTTATTCAAAATGGCAAACTTCCTGTTGTACAAGCCCAAGAGTTATATAATGGCATGGGGGCTTTAAGCGCTTCACACTTTACCAATTACCCGCCAATCAATCAATTTTGCTTTTATCTTAGCGCACTATTTTCTGAAAAAAACATAACAGTCGCCGTAATTACAATGCGTATCATTATTATTTCTGCAGACTTTGGTATACTCTATTTTGGGAAAAAATTATTAGAAGCTTTAAAATTGCCTTCTAGCCGTATTTTGTGGTACATGCTTAACCCTTTTATAATCATAGAATTAACAGGTAATCTGCATTTTGAAGGTGTTATGATTTTCTTTTTAGTTTGGAGTATGTATCTATTACATTCTGGCAAATGGATATGGGCTGCTGTGGTCTTGGCCTGCTCGATTTCGGTAAAACTAATACCACTTATGTTTTTACCATTATTCTTTTGGTGGTTCATAAAAGAGAAGAGTCATAGAATTCCAGATATTAAAAAGCTTATTGTTTTTTATTCGATAGTCCTTTTAATGACAGCTATTTTATTTCTACCCTTTTTCTCTATGGAATTTATAGATAATTACGCCCAAACGGTAGGTCTTTGGTTTTCTAATTTTGAGTTTAATGCCAGTATTTACTACCTCGCCCGAGAAATAGGCTACTTTATTACGGGTTTCAACGAAATAAAAATTATAGGAAAAATTCTTGTAATACTTACTTTGCTTAGCATACTTTACCTCTCTTTTTTCAGAAAAAATAACAGCATGCCAACTTTAATTACATCTATGTTATTGGCTTTTACTTGCTACCTGTTTTTGAGTACAACTGTACATCCGTGGTATATTGCAACTTTAGTTTTTCTATGTCTATTTACCGACTACAGATACCCTCTAATTTGGAGTATTGTAATCGTGATTAGTTACATATCTTATATTAATATTGGAACCGCCGATAAATCTGAAAATTTATGGCTGATAGGAATTGAATACTTAATAGTTTTCAGTGTATTTGTATTTGAAGTTGTGTTAAAAAACAAAGTCAAAACTTAGTCGACATCCTCTTCAAAATCTTCAGGTGGTTGTACTGCTTCTGGATCGTCTTCATCGTAATCTTCGTAGTCATCTTCATCGTAATTCTCCATAGTAACTGCTAATTTAGTACTTACTTTTACCAAATATTTGGTGTCTTCCGTAGTTACTTCTACGGCTTCGATAAGTTCATTTTTAGCATTCTTAAAGGTTATAATCTGATTATCATCATAACCATCAGGATATTTATCTACCAAAAGGGCTAGAATTTCTGGTGTTAATTTTTTAAAGTCTACAATGACACGTTTGAGATTGTCTTTCATATCTAAAAAATAAGTAAGTATAAAATTACATATTACTAATTTACAACCAAAATCAATTAGCGTAACAAAAATTATATTTTTTTTCAAAATATTGTTACTCAACAAAATGCTATATTTACTAATCCATAACTTAGCGTTGCTCAATAACAATTGTAGGATAAAAATAAATAAAATAGCTTAGCTCAAAACAAAATATATTTAATTATGAAAACATTTATAATCCAAAACAAAAAGCATATTAGACTGCAAAGCATAGTATTAGTTATGTTAATGTTTGCGTTTTATTCAACTTCGGTTACCGCACAAAATGGAAGTTCTAAAACCACAATAACAGTAAAAGGTAAAATTAATAGTGAGTTTGGCCCATTAGCCAATGTCAGTATATATCTTAAGAATTCCAACGAAGGCACTGTTTCAAAAAAAGACGGAACATTTACATTTCCCTCAGCACTAAAAGCTGGTGATGTTTTAATTTTTAGTTATTTAGGTTTCGAAAAGCAAGCCATAACCATAACAAATTCATCTAATTACCTAGATGTTTTTATGAAAGAAGCGCCAATAGACGTTTTAAGTGCTCCAAATTCTAACAGGCCCTACAAGAGCAAACGTCCCAAATCTTAACTGTACTTTTCTTGATGAATTTACGCCCGCTTACAAGTATTTTATGTTTGTTTTTTGTACTTCAAACACAATCACAAGTCTGGGATTTTGATACCGTAGACTTTTCTGATGCAGACAAACGTGCTCTTGCAAACAAAGGTGCTTCATTAGATGATTTACAAGGGCTCGTTTATAACCTTACTAAAGATTTAAAAACCGATGCTGAACGATTTAGATCTATTTACATGTGGGTTTGTAATAATGTTAAAAATGACTATGGACTTTATGCTAAAAACAAGCGGAAACGAAAAAGGTACCAAGAAGATAGCTTGAAATTAGAAGCTTGGAATGACAAGTTTAAAAAACGCATTTTTAAAACCTTACTGAGAAGAAAACGTACCATTTGTACAGGATATGCGTATATAGTTCAAACTTTGAGTCAGCTTGCCAATATTGATTGTAGAATAATAAATGGTTTTGGTAAAACTAGCACTGGTGATATAGAAGATTATAAATATCCTAACCATAGTTGGAATGCTGTAAAACTCAATGATAAGTGGTATCTATGCGATCCAACTTGGGCAAGTGGCGTACAAGACATAAACAATGGTAGATTTGTATTTAACTATAATAATGGTCTTTTTTTGGCATCACCAGAATTATTTGCAATTAACCATTTTCCGCTAGAGGAACATTGGTTTTTATTTGATAACACAAAAACTACTTTTAAAGAATTTTTAGAAGCACCTATAGTTTACAATGATGCATACCAGCTATTTGCAAAACATATACAACCTCTAAAATTGTATAATATCGTACCTGTAGATTTCAATATTAATTTTGAATATCTCCTCAAACCAAATAGTAATCCCAAGAAGATTACGCTACTCATTGACGATGGCATAAACAGTAAAACTGTTAGACCAGACACTATTGCTTTTGACCGTCTGAAATTAAAGCTTACCTACACTCTAAAAAAAAGAGGACAATACGATATACATCTTAAAATCGATGGGCAGCTAGTAGCCACCTATGTGTATAAGGTGATACGCCCTAGAAACTGATCTGCTTAGAAAAAGAATCCAAAACTACCAGTAACTCCGAAACGTCTCGCATCAGGTAAATCAAGATAATTACCTCTAAAATTAAAGTCTATTCTTAAAATTTTAAAGATATTGGCAACCCCCACACTATACTCATAATACACTCTTGAGTCCGGAGCTCTTAATACAATTTCCGAAGGGTTTCCTGTAGTGCTTAACAATCTATTTTCTTCAGATAATTCTCCCCAAACACCTCTCAATCCTAAAATAGCTCTAAGATTATACTTTTTTAAGAAGGGTATTCTAGAAAAAATACGTCCATTAAAATTATGCTCTACGTGCATAGACGTATACGTGTCCGTTACAAATTCATAAAAATCTAACTGAGGAAACGTGTTATAAATAGAAAAGAAGGTTTGGTTTCCTGGAACAACACTTAGCAATGCTAAAGGCACTTCACCAAACGTTTTACCAGCTTCAATTGATGTGGTTAATCGCCCGAAACCGCCTACTTGCCATGGTTGTATATAAGAAAATTGAACTTTGGTATAATCAAAATCACTATTTATAAATCCTTTATCCCCTCTGCTTAATTGAGCAAATAAACGTGCAAAATTATCGTTCTTTTCCTTACGCTCTACTCCGAAACCCGTCATTTGGCGTTGCGGATAATAGGCTAACGACAAACGCGTTTCAAATTGATTGACTTGAGATGAAACTCCAGTTGGTGAGTTGGTATCATTATAATCTAAACTAAAGGTGGGTGAAGCAGAACGCAAAGTTCTATAGCTTCCATCCATACGAAGCACAAGATTTCTATATGGCTCGATAGAAAACCCAAGGTTTGTTAGATTAATATTGGTCAATTTATCATTTGCTCCACCTGCTATTACCGCTGAGGATGCTAAACTACGTCCCAAAACATCTGTAGAACTTGTTAAACTAGCTCCTATTTGTTCAACATCTCTTCTATTGCCTCCAAAAATAGTTAGCCTGCTCTTTTTGTCTAAAAGCCATTTTCCAGATATCCCATATTTGAATTTATCATCTCTAAATCCATAAGCCAAAAAGCCTTCTAATCGCCATAAATCATTTGGGCCAAAGTAGGTTCTTCCGCCTGTGCGTAATCGCAATCCTTCGACGTCATTAAATCCAAAAGTTGAAAAAATAGGCCCATAATCCATATTAATGCTTGGAAACTCTACATAGCCTGAAGCCAGAATACTTCCTAAATTATAAAGGCGTTTAAACTTCTTAACCGTCTTTAATGTGTCTAACATTGTATAGACCCCTTTCTCATCTTTGTTTAGAGCCTCTAGCCTATTCTTTTGCCAAAAATCATCTTCCCGATTGTAGACATCTGCATCAAAATTATAAACTTCTACATCATAATACTTTGGGTCTTTAGGAATATCAAATTTATAGTTGTCATAAAGTGTTGTTCTTTTACCATAGACACCTCTCGATTTCTCTTTTTTATTTAGTGCAAAATCAGATAAGAAATAGTCGCGCTTTATTAAGAACAAGGAATCGTTTAAAACATCGAACTCCTGCTCTATGTATATTTCTTTTACCCAGTTAATATTAGCACTTTTTGATGCCTGAAGATTAATCTCTTTTATCGCGTAGGTAGAGTCATTAACCCAAAAATCACCTTTAAAAGTCAATTCGTTTTTTCGGCGAGGGTAATATATAATATTATAGCACCACTTATTATCTATAAAGGCACTATCTGAAAGGACATAATTATACGTCTGCACTCCTGTTCGACTCAGTGGGCTAACAAAACTTTTATCAAAAAACTTTAGGTAATTATCATAGACATTATAATCTGAATATAAATCATCTATAAAATCAATTATGATTTGATTATTACTAAATCCAGAGTTCTTGTTTCCGATTAAATCTTCTCTCTTTTTATCGAGCTCATTATCACCTGATACTTTTTTTACCGATTCATTTAAAAAAATTGGCAAATATGTTTTTCCTGTCACTCTAGAAGTATCCACTTCTTCAAAAACAAATTCCATGCCCCTGAAGAGTTTACTTTTAATTAAGGCACTGTCTATAGTGTTTAAATCAAACTCTACTTTTTCATATTGGTCATACTCGTATTGCTTAAATTGCTTAAGACCATTTTGGCGCTTTCGTTCCCATATCTTTTTTAGGATACGTATTGCAGGGTTTTCTGAAGCTTTTTTAGATTGCTTTCCTGTAACTATAACAACAGCGTCTAAAGTTGCGGCCTCTTCTTTAAGCGTAAATTTTAAATCGTAGTTTACGCGCTTAGGAATTTTGTACGATTGTAACTCATACCCTAAAAAGGAAATTTCTAAAACATCCCAGTTTTCATCAGACTCTAGATAAAACCTTCCATCTTCATTGGTAATTGTTCCAATGGTTGAGCCTTTAAAAATAACACTTGCAAAAGGTATCGGTTGATTACTTTCATCAAACACATAGCCACTAACCTTTGTTTGAGCTAGACTATAAATTGAATTGAGAATTGTAAAAAGTAAGAGTAATTTTTGTTTCATAACTAAAAAACTTCATCAACTATTGTGCTAAACTTAAATACAATAGAAGATGAAGCTTAATTAACGCAGAAAACTGCGATTTATTTATTTATACATGACTTTTTTCACTGCTTTTATAACTTCAGTATAATCTGGCAGCCATTCCGCTAACAATACTGGTGAATATGGTGCAGGAGTATCTGCGGTATTAATTTTAACAATTGGCGCATCTAAGTAATCAAATGCTTCAGATTGAACTAAATAAGTTATTTCAGTTGCTACATTACTAAATGGCCAAGCTTCTTCTAGAACGACTAAACGATTTGTTTTCTTAACCGAGGCTAAAATGGCTTTTCTATCCATTGGCCTAACTGTACGTAAATCGATAATCTCGCAAGAAATACCCTCTTTCTCTAATTCCTCGGCTGCTTTATAGGCTTCCTTTATAATTTTACCAAAAGAGACAATAGTCACATCAGTTCCTTCACGCTTTATCTCTGCAACGCCCAAGGGAATCGTATATTCTCCTTCAGGAACTTCACCCTTATCACCATACATTTGCTCACTCTCCATAAAAATAACTGGGTCATCATCTCGTATGGCAGATTTAAGTAAGCCTTTAGCATCATATGGATTAGATGGCACTACAACTTTTAATCCTGGAGTATTAGCAAACCAACTTTCAAAAGCCTGCGAGTGTGTAGCTGCTAACTGTCCAGCAGATGCTGTTGGGCCCCTGAATACTATTGGACATTTAAACTGTCCGCCTGACATTTGTCTAATCTTAGCAGCATTATTTATAATTTGATCTATACCTACTAACGAAAAATTAAAAGTCATATACTCTACGATAGGGCGATTACCGGTCATTGTAGAACCTATTGCGACACCAGCGAAACCAAGTTCTGCAATTGGGGTATCTATAACGCGTTTTGCACCAAATTCATCAAGCATCCCTTTAGATGCTTTATATGCACCATTATATTCAGCAACTTCTTCTCCCATTAAATAGATGCTCTCGTCACGGCGCATTTCTTCACTCATGGCCTCACAAATGGCTTCTCTAAATTGAATCGTCTTCATTCTTAAATTTTTTAACGAAAAACAAAAATAGGAATAAAAGAAAAACTTTATAAATGAAATTTCTTTTAAATTTACTATGCATGCATAGTAAATATTAGAAAAAAAGTAATTATCTTCGTAAACTCTTAATTTGCAGGTGTTATAAAGACATAAACATTCAAAAATTAAGTGATTTACAATAAGTTACGATAACGTTATCGTTAATAAAATTCTTTAATACAAAAAATAAAAACGAAGATTTATGAAGATTTTAGTATGTATTAGTCATGTACCAGATACAACATCAAAAATCAACTTTACTGATGGTGATACAAAGTTTGACACTAATGGAGTTCAATATGTCATTAATCCTAATGATGAATTTGGTTTAACACGTGCCATGTGGTTTAAAGAAAAACAAGGTGCTTCTGTTGATGTTGTTAATGTTGGAGGTTCTGAAACTGAACCAACACTTCGCAAAGCTCTAGCAATTGGTGCCGATAGTGCTATTCGTGTTAATACTGAAGCTAAAGATGGTTTTGCTGTAGCTAAAGAGTTGGCCAAAGTCGTGGCAGATGGTGGTTACGATTTAGTTATTGCTGGACGAGAATCCATAGATTACAATGGTGGTATGGTACCCGGTATGCTTTCGGCTCTTACAGGAGCAAATTTTGTAGCTAATTGTATTGGCTTAGAAATTGAAGGCACTAATGCTAAAGCCATTAGAGAAATCGATGGTGGTAAAGAAACAGTAAACACCTCTCTGCCGCTAGTAATTGGTGGCCAAAAAGGATTGGTTGAAGAAAGTGACTTACGCATACCAAATATGAGAGGCATAATGATGGCTCGTAAGAAACCTTTGAACGTTGTTGAATCTTCAGGAGCAGTTTCAGAAACTTCAGCAAATAGCTTCGAAAAACCTGCACCAAAAGGGGCGGTTAAATTAGTTGATGCAGATAATATAGATGAATTAATAAACTTACTTCACAACGAAGCTAAGGTCATTTAAGCCTGAGTAATCGTTCAAGTTTATAACACAAAAAGAAAAAATATGTCAGTTTTAGTATATACAGAATCGGAAAACGGGAAATTTAAAAAAGCAGCTTTAGAGTGTGTCTCTTACGCAAAAGCAATTGCTGATGAAATGGGCACAAGTGTTACTGCTATTGCTATTAATGCAAATGACGCTGATGCCCTTGGAAACTATGGCGCATCAAAAGTACTTAATGTCACCAATGACGGTCTTAGTACTTTCAATGCAAAGCAATACGCTTCAGTTATCGAAGAGGCAGCAAAACAATCTGATGCAAAAGTCGTTGTTGTGAGCTCGAGTGCGGACAGCAAATATTTAGCACCATTATTAGCGGTAGGATTAGAAGCTGGTTATGTTTCAAATGTGGTTGAAAAACCATCAAACATTGCACCATTTACAGTAAAGCGTACAGCTTTTACAAATAAAGCCTTCGCAAATACAGAAATTACAACAGATATAAAATTAATTGGATTGTCTAATAATTCATTTGGATTAGTAGAATCTGGAGGTTCTGCATCAGTTGAAGATTTTTCACCTACAGTAAGCGAATCAGGAGTTTCTGTAGAATCAGTGGATAAAGCTGCAGGTAAAGTAACAATTGCAGATGCAGAAGTCGTTGTATCTGGTGGTCGTGGTCTTAAAGGGCCTGAAAACTGGGGATTAGTTGAAGACCTTGCAGAAGTTCTTGGTGCTGCAACTGCATGCTCTAAGCCTGTATCAGATTTAGGGTGGCGCTCACACAGCGAGCACGTAGGTCAAACTGGAAAACCTGTTGCAACTAATTTGTATATAGCAATTGGAATTTCAGGAGCCATACAGCACTTAGCTGGCATAAGTGCTTCTAAAGTAAAAGTAGTTATTAATACAGATCCTGAAGCACCTTTCTTTAAAGCAGCAGATTATGGTATTGTTGGAGACGCTTTTGAAGTTGTTCCTGTTTTAACAGAAAAACTAAAAGCCTTTAAAGCACAAAACGCTTAATTTTATTACCTTTAAATAACCTAAAGAACTGTTTAGATAACACCGTAGTTGGTAAAGTCAAAATTTAAACAGTTCTTTGTGTTTTACAACATTTCAAATTAAATTGATAATTAATTGTATACAGAAACAACCTATCAGGCGTTAGCTTCAAAATATTTACAATCTCAATTATCGGGTAAATTATGAGTTTAGTACGCTTAAACATAAAGGGCATTTCATATAGCCAAACCCAAAATGGTGCCTATGCTTTAATCTTAAATGAAGTTGATGGTGATCGTAAATTACCAATAGTGATAGGTGCTTTTGAAGCACAATCTATTGCTATTGCACTCGAAAAAGAAATAAGACCTCCCCGACCATTAACCCACGATTTATTTAAAAATTTCTCCGATAGATTTGATATTGTTATTAAACAAGTGATTATTCACAAATTAGTCGATGGTGTATTTTACTCAAGTATAATTTGTGAACGTGATAATATTGAAGAGATTATTGATGCCCGAACCAGTGATGCTATTGCTTTAGCATTGCGTTTTCAGGCACCGATTTTTACCTATAAAAACATCTTGGACAAAGCAGGAATCTATCTTAAAGTCAATCCAAATAAAGACGAAAAAGATGATGACAGTATTTTAATGGACGAGCTTATTGCTGAAGAAATTGAAACTTCTGCATTCGGTGAGGATATCTATAAAGATAAATCTCTAGAAGAGTTAAATACCCTTTTAGATGAAGCGGTTTCAAACGAAGATTATGAAACTGCTGCCAAAATAAGAGATGAAATCTCTAAACGTTAAATCAATCTTTCAATGAAAAATCTGTTATTAGCTCTTACAGCTATTTTTTTTGGGTTGGCTCTTAGCAATGGTCAAACCCTGAATAAGACGTGGAAATTTGACTCTTATGAAAATCATATTAAGAATATTAATTTTAAGATTCCAGACACTAGTCTTTTAAAGTTAAAAGATGGAGCTTTTGAATACACAACTAATTCTCAAAAAATAAAATCATCAGGTAATTATATTTATCAAAACAATGTGATTATTTTTTATTACGGTGAACCTAATGACACCATAAGAAATTTCAGAATTAAGGAACTCTCAGACTCAACAATGGTTCTAGTTGAAAAAGATATAACCTACAAATACAGTAATTTCAAGTCAAATAGTTCTGTAATAATTAATGATAAAACTAACGCGCAAATTAATTCTATTCTTCCTAGTGAAGGATTTTCTTTTAATAGTCTTTGGAGAGGTGTTTTAGGGATGGTCACCCTCATATTTATTGCGTTCTTGTTTAGTAGTAATCGAAGAGCAATTAACTGGAAAACAGTAGCTATTGGTTTAGCATTTCAACTTGTTATTGCCGTAGGTGTATTAAAAGTAGATTTTGTAAAATCTGCCTTTGAATATGTTGGGCAAGGCTTTATTGCAATTCTTGGATTTACACAAGCGGGTAGTGAGTTTTTGTTTGGTGGCATGTTAGACGTAAACTCTTTTGGATACATCTTTGCCTTCCAGGTATTACCTACTATTATATTCTTTTCAGCCCTAACATCTGTTTTATTTTATCTGGGTATTATACAGAAAGTCGTAAAAGGAATGGGTTGGCTATTGACAAAGGTATTAGGAATTTCCGGAGCAGAAAGTCTAAGTGTTGCAGGTAATATTTTCTTAGGTCAAACCGAAGCACCACTTTTAATAAAAGCGTATTTAGAGAAGATGAATAAATCTGAAATTCTTCTTGTTATGATTGGTGGTATGGCAACTGTTGCTGGGGCAGTTCTTGCAGCATATATAGGATTTCTTGGTGGTGACGACCCAGAACTACAGTTGTTCTATGCTAAGCACTTATTAGCAGCATCAGTTATGGCAGCACCAGGAGCCATTGTAATTTCGAAAATACTATTTCCTCAAACTGAAAAAATTAATACTGACGTATCAGTATCACAAGAAAAAATAGGTTCTAATATTTTAGAGTCTATTGCTAATGGGACTACAGAAGGTTTAAAGTTAGCCGTAAATGTCGGCGCAATGCTTTTGGTTTTTGTTGCATTTATTGCTATGATTAACGGAATTCTTGGTGGTATTGGCGATTTAACATCGCTTAATGAATGGGTAGTCGCAAACACGCCATACCAATCCTTATCATTAGAATTAATTTTAGGATATACCTTTGCGCCATTAATGTGGTTAATCGGTATAGCTCAAGAAGATATGGCGCTTATGGGGCAATTATTAGGAATAAAATTAGCAGCCAGTGAATTTGTTGGTTACATTCAATTAGCAGACTTAAAAGATGTCACTAGTGTAACACATTTAAAGTATCAAAAATCTGTAATCATGGCCACCTACATGCTTTGTGGGTTCGCTAATTTTGCCTCTATTGGCATCCAAATTGGAGGCATAGGTTCTTTAGCACCAGGGCAACGAAAGCAACTTTCTAAATTTGGAATAAAAGCTCTTATTGGAGGAACAATCGCCTCTCTAATTTCAGCTACTATTGCAGGAATGATTATTGGCTAGTTTAGTTAATAACTTTTTATATCATTAAAAGTCTTAAACTTTATCCTTTAAGGCTTTTTTTTATTTTTAACTCCATTAAAATGATGACGAAACAATGAGGCAATACCACGACTTAGTAAAACATGTTTTAGCTGAAGGCAACCAAAAAGGTGACAGAACAGGAACAGGAACCAAAAGTGTTTTTGGTTACCAAATGCGATTTGATTTGAGTGAAGGTTTCCCAATGGTGACCACAAAAAAACTACACCTTAAATCTATAATTTATGAATTACTCTGGTTTATAAAAGGGGATACAAACATCAATTACCTAACAGAAAACGGCGTTCGTATTTGGAACGAATGGGCAGATGAAAATGGTGATTTAGGGCCAGTTTATGGACACCAATGGCGCAACTGGAATAATGATGAAATTGACCAAATTAAAGATGTAATTGAGACACTAAAAACAAACCCTAATAGTCGTCGAATGATGGTTTCTGCATGGAATCCTTCCGTATTACCAGACACTTCTAAATCCTTTTCCGAAAACGTGGCTAATGGTAAAGCGGCTCTTCCACCGTGCCATGCATTCTTTCAATTTTATGTGGCAGACGGAAAATTATCGTGTCAACTCTATCAGCGTAGTGCAGATATCTTTCTAGGTGTACCATTTAATATTGCCTCTTACGCATTATTTACAATGATGATGGCACAAGTATGCGGCTATCAACCAGGTGATTTTATTCATACATTTGGTGATGCTCACATCTATAACAATCATATGGAACAATTAGAATTGCAGTTATCTAGAGACATAAGACCATTACCAAAAATGATTTTAAACCCAGAAGTGAAAGATATCTTTGATTTTAAATTCGAGGATTTCACATTAGTAGATTACAATCCACATCCACATATTAAAGGTGCTGTTGCTGTTTAAGAATTATTATCTTTATAAAAAAACAGTTCATGTTCGGAAAAAAAAAACAGACATCAACAATAGACAAAGACCAATTAGAACTAATTGAAAATGCTCAAAAACGCATTAAACAAAAGAAAAGGCTTTACATACACTTTGTGGTTTTTCTTATTGGCGCTGTATTCTTAATTATAGCAAATACTATATTAGGCATAGGTGAAGATTTTACTATAGCAGGTATTAATTGGTTTGTTTACGCTATACTTGCTTGGTTCTTTTTATTTATTTATCATTTTATAAATGTATTTATTACCAATAAATTCATGGGTAAAGATTGGGAGAAACAGCAGCTTGATAAACTCGTAGACAAGCAACAACAACGTATAGATAAATTAAAAAATAACTTCTTAAAAGAAGAATCTAAAATTGCTCAAACTCAGGCCTATAATGAAGCTAAAGCACCAGCCACAACTATAGAAAAAAAAACCTCTGAACTCACCATTATTGTTGCCGCTGGCGAAAATAATGCTATAGGTAAGGATAATGATCTTATTTGGCATTTAAGTGATGACCTAAAACGTTTCAAGAAGTTAACTAATGGACATCATATCATCATGGGAAGAAAGACATTTGAGAGTTTCCCAAAACCCCTGCCAAACAGAACACATATTGTTATTACACGTCAAGAAAATTATAAAGCACCAGATGGTGTAATTGTTGTCAATTCACTTACAGATGCTATTGATGCTGCTAAAAATGACAACAATCCCTTTATTATTGGTGGCGGAGAAATTTACAAACAAGCAATGTCGCTTGCAGACACCTTAGAAATCACCAGAGTACATGCCTCTTTCGAAAATGCCGACACCTTCTTTCCTGAAATTGATATTGATAAATGGGAAGAAACCAATCGCATAATGCATGAAGCTGATGAGAAACATGCGCATGCATTTTCATTTATAACCTATACTAGAAGATAGTTAAAACTTAAGGACTCAGGCAACCTTTTTTCATTAATTTACGTCATTATTAGTAGAGACCTGCATAGGATAAAATACATTATACCTAAATTTTAATGTAACGGTTTCTGTAAATAGTCGTCTTACTAAAAACTATCAATCAAAAAATTCTAACCAATGAGTACACTAAAAATTTCCAATTTATCAAAAACATATGCTAACGGAGTTAAAGCTCTTGATAATGTAAGTTTAGAATTAGAAAATGGAATGTTTGGCCTTCTTGGTCCAAATGGCGCAGGAAAATCATCACTAATGCGAACACTGGCAACACTACAGGAAGCAGATTCTGGAACAGCAACATTAGATGATATTGATATATTAAAACAACCTGCAGAATTAAGAAAAGTATTAGGCTACTTACCTCAGGAATTTGGGGTATATCCGCGTATAACTGCGGAGCAATTATTAAATCACATTGCTGTTTTAAAAGGCATTACAAATAGTAAAGAACGAAAACTCTTAGTTAATTATTTATTAGATAAAGTCAATTTATACGACAAACGCAATAAATCAGTAAAAGGTTTTTCTGGAGGCATGAAACAACGTGTTGGCATTGCACAGGCCTTAATTGGAAATCCTAAACTTATCATTGTTGACGAACCTACAGCAGGATTAGATCCTGGAGAACGAAACCGTTTTTACAACCTATTGGCAGATGTTGGAAAAGAAGTTATTGTTATTTTATCTACTCATATCGTTGAAGATGTTCACGAGCTTTGTACAAAAATGGCCATTATGAACTTTGGTGAAATTGTATATCACGGTTCTCCAAAAGATGCTACAGAGGAGTTAAATGGAAAAGTCTATCAAAAAATAGTCAATAGAGAAGACCTTGAAAAATATGCTTCTGATTACAAAATAATTTCGAATAAAATGGTTGGTGGACTGCCGCTCATACACGTATTTAGTGAAGACCATCCTCAGAATGGTTTTGAAAAAGTGACTCCAAACTTGGAGGATGTATTCTTTTCGAAAATTAATACATCTAACGTACTCGTCTAATCTTCACTAATTGTATTTATTATGTTTAAGACATTTTTTCTTTCAGAATTAAAGTATACACTCAAGCAACCTATGGTGTATATTTTCATGTTCATTTTAGGCTTATTGGAGTTTTTTGCTACAGTAAGCGACAACGTACAAGTGGGTGGAGCAATTGGTAATGTTTACAGAAACTCACCATATACACTTACCATTCACGTTACTATATTCAGCATTTTTAGTTTATTAATGGCTGCTGCATTTTTTAATAATGCTGCTTTAAGAGACCATAATAACGAGTTTAACGAAATACTCTTTACAACACCATTAAGCAAACCTGGCTATTTTTTCGGTCGCTTTTTAGGTGCACTTTTTATATCTACTTTGCCATTAGTTGGGGTTTTTATAGGTATGTTATTAGGAACTTCACTCAATTCTGTTTTCGATTGGATTGACCCAGAACGTTTTGGAGCTTTTAATTTTGAAATGTTTCTTAACAACTATTTGCTATTCGTATTACCGAATATGTTTTTAGCGGGCACAGTGATTTTTGCTATGGCTAACAAATGGAAAAGCACAGTAATTTCTTTTGTTGGCGGCTTAGTGATTATTGTAGCCTACATTATTGCAGGTTCTTTTTCTTCGGATGTCGATAACGAAACTATTGCTGCTTTGACAGATATGTTTGGTATCAATACTTATCAAATAGAAACCAAATACTATACACCTGTTGAAAAAAATTCTATCAGTCCTGGGTTTTCTGGCTTATTATTTATAAATCGCTTGATTTGGGTTACTGTTGGCCTTATTATTCTAGTACTATCCTATTTTAGTTTTTCTTTTAAACAGAAGAATAAAAAAGTTAAACAAGAAAAAATAAAGGCTTCAAAAGTCGAAACTATTTTTGCATTACCAAAACTAAACCCTTCATTTACAGGTGCAACAAATTGGCAACAATTCAAAAGCTTTTTCTATACCAACTTTTTAAGTATTATTAAGAGTGTTACATTTAAGATATTATTCTTATTCTGTATTATCATTCTGGTAGCAGATCTTTCTGGTGGTTTTGAATATTTTGGCCTGCAATCGTATCCGGTTACTTATAAACTTATTGATTCTATAAAAGATAATACTGATATTTTTATCCTAATTATTGTAGTATTCTTTAGTGGAGAATTAATTTGGCGAGATAGAGACTACAAAATCAATGAAGTTATTGATGCTACAGCTCACACTTCATTTATTTCAATGACTGCGAAGGCATTATCACTAGTCAGTATCGCTACTATTCTTAATCTCTTCTTTATTGGTATAGGGATAATTTATCAACTTCTTAATGGTTATACACGTATAGAGTTAGATGTGTATTTAATAGATTTCTTTTATGATAACCTTCCATTATTCTTCATTTTTGGTGGTATTACTATTTTAGTTCAAGTTTTAGCAAGTAATAAATACATTGGATATTTTATTGCTATACTTATCCTACTAGTTTGGGAAATTATTCTTAACGTTATGGACATTAGCACTAACATGTTAGATGTTGGTGGCAGTCCGTCTACATTTTACTCAGACATGAATGGTTTTGGTCCTGGAGTAACTGGGGCACTTTGGTTTAATCTTTATTGGGTATTATTTACCATTTTAGGATTATTAATTGCTGGCGCACTATGGAATAGGGGCGCAGAAAGTTCACTTCTTAGTCGCATTAAAACAGCTCGCAAGGAAGTTCCTAAAAGTTATAGAGGACTTATTATTGGAACAGCTATTGCATGGATAGGGGTGGCTGCTTTTGTATATTATAACACACAAATATTAAACACTTACGATTCTGGAGACACCAGAGAACCACTTGCTGCTGATTATGAAAAAAAGTACAGCAAGTTTAGAGGTATGGAGACCCCTAAAGTCACTGATACAAAATATTTTATTGATATTTTTCCCAATAAAAGGGATATTCATATCAAAGCTGAGTTAGAAATGATAAATGCCACTAACGAGCCTATAGATTCTATTCATATTTATAACAATCGCGATTGGAACACTAATTTAAAAATTCCTAACGCTAAAGCTGTTTTTAAAGACGATACGTATTTATTCACTATTTATAAGCTTTCGCCTGCGCTTCAACCTGGAGAAAAAATGATGGTAACCTTGGATAGCAAATACATTACAAAAGGTTTTGGAAACGGTCGTGGCAATACTATTGTCGTTAAGAATGGAAGCTTCTTTAATAATGGCGCTTTTTTACCAACAATTGGTTACAATAGTGGTTACGAGATTAGTGATAAAAATACACGTAAAAAATATGATCTTCCTGAAAAAGAAAGAACTCCCAAGTTAACACCAGGAGTTACAGACTTACATATGGGTAATTATTTATCCGGGAAACAAGGCGATTTTATAAATGTCGAAACTGTAATCTCTACCATAAATAGCCAAACCGCTATTGCTCCTGGCTCATTATTAAAAAAATGGGAAGAGAATGGACGAACATATTTTCATTACAAAACAGATACGCCATCATTAAATTTCTATTCATTTATGTCAGCCAAATATGAAATTGCGACGCGTAAATGGAATGGTATTGATATTGAAATATATCATGATGAAAAGCATACTATAAACATAGATATGATGTTAGATGCCGTTGAGCGTTCATTAAAATATTATACTAACAACTTTGGCCCTTACTATCATAAACAAGCAAGAATAATTGAGTTTCCTAGATATGCTAATTTTGCTCAGGCATTTCCTGGCACAATGCCATATGCTGAATCTTTTGGTTTTATTACTAACCTAGAAGATGAAACCGATAATAACGTTATCGATTTTGTTATAGCGCACGAGATGGGACATCAGTGGTGGGCGCACCAACTTATCGGTGCCGATATGCAAGGTGGTACGATGTTAAGTGAAAGTTTTTCTCAATACTCTGCAAATGTAACGATGAAGAATATTGCCGAAAATCCTATGAAAATGCGTAAGTTTTTAAAGTATGACCATGATAGGTATTTATCAGGCCGAAGTAGTGAACGTATTAAAGAATTACCGCTTTACAAAGTAGAAGATCAGGCTTATATACATTATGGTAAAGGTGGGGCTATAATGTATGCACTTCAAGATTATATAGGAGAAGATAAAGTGAATACCGCAATGAAAAACTTTTTAGAAGAATACCGTTACAATGCGCCACCTTATCCAAGTACGCATGATTTTCTACGTCATTTAGAACCTCAAGTTCCTGACTCTTTGAGTTATATTATAAAAGATTGGTTTAAAGAAATAACGCTTTATGACAATCGTCTTAAAGAAGCGACATATAAGAAACTTGACAATGGCAAATATCAAGTAAAGTTAGATATTGAAACCTATAAAATTAAATCCGACAGTTTAGGAAATGAGACTCGTGTTTCTATGAACGATTGGATTGATGTTGGTTTCTTTATGGATGATGATGAAGAACAACTTTACCAGCAAAAACGCTTAAAATTCAACAAAGATCAATCCATCATGACTATTGAATTAGATTCATTACCTGCGAAAGCTGCAATTGACCCTAGACACATTTTAATAGATCGTGTTTATAAGGACAATATTAAACGGATTGGTTTAGAAGATTAAAACGTATTTGAAAAAAAATAAATCACCTTAGTTATTAATTTAACTAAGGTGTTTTCTTTTAATTAGCTTTGTAGAATGATTTCATCATTACAACTACGTATTAACTTATATCAAGAAGGCCAACCTGACGGACTACTTAACAAAGCAGCCTACGATTTAGGGATACAAGCTTCTGAAATTTCCGGAATAAAAATTCTCAGAAAATCTATCGATGCACGTAAACGAAACATCATGTTTAATTATAAAGTAGAGGTTTACATCAACGAGCCCGTTCCAGAAAATTCTGCATATCATTTTGATTATAAAGATGTGTCCAAGGCAAAACCTATTCATATTATTGGATTTGGACCAGCAGGCATGTGGGCCGCATTACGATGTATTGAGCTCGGTTTTAAACCTATCGTTTTAGAACGTGGTAAAAATGTACAAGACCGTCGTCGGGATTTAAAAGCCATTAACCAAGACCATATAGTTAATGAAGATTCTAATTACTGTTTTGGCGAAGGTGGCGCTGGCACCTACAGTGATGGTAAATTGTACACCCGAAGTTTAAAGCGCGGTGATGTGCGTCGTATTTTCGAAAACCTAGTCTATCATGGTGCAACAGAACAAATATTAATTGATGCACATCCACATATTGGGACCAATAAATTGCCAAAAGTTGTTCAGAACATCAGAGAAAATATATTAAAATATGGTGGCGAAGTTCATTTTGAAACTCGAGTTACAGATTTTACTATCAAAACCAATAAAATTACCGCTGTCCAATTACAAAACGGCAATGAACTTCCTGTTGAGAAAGTCATTTTAGCCACAGGACATTCGGCACGAGATATTTTCTATTTATTGAATGATAAAAAGATTGCCTTAAAAGCAAAATCATTTGCGATGGGTGTTCGTGTTGAACATCCACAAGAAATTATTGACGGTATTCAATACCATTGTAAAGGCCAACCACGCGACGAACTATTACCTGCAGCAGCGTACAGCTTAGTGCAACAGATTAATGATAGAGGTGTGTATTCATTTTGTATGTGTCCTGGCGGCTTTATTGTACCAGCAGCAACTGCAAATGGTGAAGTTGTCGTCAATGGGATGTCACCTTCAAAACGAAATAATAAGTTTGCAAATTCTGGTATTGTTACAGAAATTAATGCGGATAAAGATTTACACAAATACGAACATTTTGGTGCTTTGAAAGCCCTTGAATATCAAAAAAACTTAGAACGCTTGGCATTTACAGCAGGTGGACGAACACAAATGGCACCGGCCCAGCGTTTAACTGATTTTGTAGAAGGTAATTTCTCTTCAAGTCTTAATAACACCTCTTATCAACCAGGGTTAAAATCATCCCCTTTGCACTCATTGTTTCCAAAATTAATTGGTAGCTCCTTACGAAAAGGGTTTACAGCGTTTGGACAAAAAATGAAGGGTTTTTATACAGAAGAAGCCAATATTATTGGTGTAGAATCTCGTACATCATCACCTGTAAATATTCCAAGAACCGAAACCTTAGAACATCCAGAAATTAGCAATCTGTTCCCCTGTGGTGAAGGTGGTGGTTACGCTGGCGGTATCGTTTCTGCGGCTATGGATGGTGAGCGTTGTGCAGAAGCCGCAACTTCTTCGCTGTAAGTTTAATATTATTAGTATTTTTATATTTTATAAATAAAACATCATTATTAACTACGTTATCAAAAGATGTAGGGGTTGTATCATTTAAATTATAGTATAAGTAACCATTTACTACTTGGTGATAAACCGCGGAATAGTATGGGTGTATACCTATGTCACTTTGTGATGTCCTATTGATGTCACCATTAAACGTTAGATTTAAACTACTATCAAAGAATAAACCTCCATCTATTGGAGTGTCTAAACCCGTTAATATGTCAACACCATTTAAAACAAATTCTTTGTACCTGTGGTAAATTGACCCCCATTTCAATATTAAATGATATGGTACATAATTCCTTGACCCGATTTCTCGGAATAATGAGGACATTAATATCTTTTTAGAATTTACAGTTGTTACCGTATCTTTTAAATCCTTAAATGGTAATGAATTGAGCAGTAGGTATGCTGATGATTTATATTTTCCAACTGACGTTGTATTAAAAAACCCATCGTAAATTGATTTATGGAAATATGGTGTGTTTAGGATATTGATCTTATTAACAGATCCGTCAACCGAAATCACCTCATTGAACATGTTCTCACTACTGTTCTCTTTTATCCAAATTGTAGGGTCGATAGGTCCGTTTATAAAACCTGAACCAGTATCCACATTAAAAACTTCACCAACATTTAATTCGTTTTTCGTAAACTCACTTTTACCTAAATAACCTAAGTAAACATCTGAGTTAAATGGGTAAATTTTTGACCTATAATCTTCAGAAACATATCCACGTAAATTAGATTGTAGTTTTTCATACTCACCATTTTTAGAAATAACCGTTTCATCCCCC
>ENA-OUOG01000919-OUOG01000919.1-marine-metagenome-genome-assembly--contig:-NODE-919-length-35996-cov-5.827250_pt1 | contig 35996 bp, 22 predicted proteins | sample MGYA00248635_ERZ508505 | MGnify/ENA primary metagenome ERZ508505 (study PRJEB26176, sample SAMN06267871) | marine metagenome | isolation source: Saanich Inlet, British Columbia, Canada | place: Pacific... | reverse complement strand
CCTGACGATGCGGGACTCCCGATGAATGCAATGCGACTCCGACTCGCCGCGCGAGTGCGACTGACCCTCCTTCACCCCCCTCCCCCCGTCGTTGTTCGAAACACCCCTTAACACAGTCATCCGCAAGAACGTCTGGTTCTACCGCGACCGCACGGGCTTGCCCCGCGGGCCGTGCACGCTGAACACCGTGCGCAAGTGCTACGCGAACGGCATCGTGGACCAGCACACTTTGTTTTGGGGGAACGGGTTAGGCGACTGGGTGCCTCTGCGCAACATCCGCGGCATGTCGGCGAGCCTGAACGACCCGAAAACGAAGTTCGTCAAGTTCCTGGTGGACACGTTCGCGTTCCCTAAAAAAGACAGAAGGGAGAACAGAAACGCGCTGTACGACGAGGGCCTCGCGCAGTCGCCCTCGTATAACAGAGACGACGCCGCGGCGTGGCGCAAATCGCGAGAGGAAGCGCTCGTCGCCGGCGAGGAGTCCACCATGTTATCGCTGTCGCTCGCCGCGCCGAGAGCGGAGAGGCTCGGGTTGAAGGTCAAGGGGTTCTTCGCGGAGCGCATCGCGAACCGTGCGAAGAAAAACGCAACTGGGGAAGAGGAGCAGGGCGTGCGTCGCGCGTGAGAAGCCGGGCGAGCGAAAGGCGCGCGTAGGGCGAGAGCGGTTTGTTGTCGTGACACAGTTTGACATTATTCCGTCTTCGATCTTCTCTTCGAAAACACGAACACGTTTGCGAACCCGAAAACGACCGTTCGAACGGTTCGCCGTGCCTCGTCAGGGAAAAAGGCGGAAAAAAGCCATCGTTCCGGCCGAGAGACGCATTCCGCGCGGCGGAGGAGGTCGCGGCGGCGACATGGTGGAGACGCGGTCGAAAAAGTCAGCGGCGTCGCGGGACGTCGCGGCGATTCAGCAGAGCGTGCCGAGCGTCCGCGACGTGGTCATGTCGAAGCGGGGCAAGGCGGACGGCAGTCGCCCGACGTCCGCCGCTTCGTTGAAGAGCACCAAAAGTGTGCCAACAACGGTCTCCGCGGGGCACGCCACCGAGAGCTTCCCGCTGGCGACGCCGTCCCCTTCCGCGACCCCGCGGAGGACGCGCGCGGGCGGACGAGGCACGCGAAGCACGCCCTCCACTCCCCCCTCGCACCGGCGCTTGCTCCCGCGGTCGCTGCACTCCCCGCGTAAGGCTCCCGGGTCGGGCGGGCACGGGGAGGATGCCGACGACGACGCGGCGTGCGCCGAGCGATCCATCGACTCGCACGTCACGCAGTTCGCGGAGTCCCTGCGCGCGCTCCGCGAACTAGGCCTCGCCGGGATCCGCGACTTCGGCGACGACGGGTTCAGGGAGGCGTCCGAGGAGCAGGAGAGCGAGCAGATGCGCGTGCTGCTGGAGGAGCGCTCGCGCGCGCGCGAGCTCGTGCGCCAGCTCGAGCGCGATAAGGAGCTCCAGGCGGAGGAGCTTCGCTTGATGGAGATGCGCATCGTGGAGCAGGAGATGACGGAGGAGGAGCTTGTCGCCGCGGAGGAGGAGGTGACCCGCGCGAGGCTGGAGTCCGCGGCGATGGCCACCGCCAAGGAGGCGCTCGAACACGAACTCGCGCTCCAGATGGACCAGAACGCGCGCTGGAGCGAGAAGCTCCGCGCCGCCGAGAGCGAGGAGGCGGCGCTCCTGGCCACCGCCGAGAAGGCCGAGCGCGCGCTCGCGGAGAAGGAGGCCGAGGCCGAGGCGCTCGCGCACAGGCTCACCGCCGCGGAGCGCGAGCTGGCCGCGCTCAGGGCCGCGGACGTCGACAGGGCGTTGCGCGCGGCGGGCGCGGGGAGCTCTGGGAAGAAGAACGAGGACGAAGGACGTCTCGCGGAGCGCGCGAGCGCGGCGGCGCGCGACGCCGAACCGAGCTCTTCGTTCGTCGGACGTCCCACTCGACGCTCGAAGAGAAGCGCTCGGCCGGCGGTGAAGACGTCGGACGGCACGAACGGGAACGAACGCGCGAGAGGAGGCGTCGCTTCGGAAAGGCGACGAAAAAGCGGCGCGTCGTTCGGCGCCGTCGTCGCCGCCGTCGCGGCGGCGGCGCTCGGCGGCGTCGGTTTCCTTCCCGCGGACGCGCGCGCCGCGGCGGCGCTCTCGACGCGCTCGGCGGTGACGCGTTTGGTTACCCTAAACCTCGCGGCGCCGAGAGAAGCGCTCGCGATCTTCTCCGGCGACGGCGACGGCGGGCGGCGCCGGAACGCGTCGGTGGCGGAGCGCGCCGCGCCGTCCGCGGCGTCCGCCGACGCCGAGACGCCGCCTTGGCTGTGGTTCGAGGCGGACCTCCCCGGGAGCGCGGGGGACGGGTCTGTCGGGTCCCTCGGGCCCCTCGCGGAAGACGCGAGGCGCGCGAGGCGCGACTCGAGACGGACCCCGTCCCCGGAGGGAACGGCGGAGGGAGACGGCGGCGACGCGTTCCGGTCGCGGACGGCGCCCGGCGCCGCCGCCGCGCCCGACGCGGCTCTCGAGACGGTCTCCGCGACGGTCTCGACGACGCGCGGGACCGTCGTTGAACGACGCGCGTCCCCCGCGCCCGCCACCGCGGAACCGAGCTTTGTCGCGACTGAAAAAGCGACGAAACGACGCGCGCCCTCGACGCCGCTTCTGGCGGCGTCGGCGCTCGCCGCGCGCGCCGCCGAGGAGGACGCCTGGGACGAGATTGTTTCGGCGGGCTGGGCGGCGTGGCGCCGTCTGGGCGGGTCGGACAGACGCGCGCGCGTGAAGACGGCCGCTCGACGCGCGGAGAGCGCGGTTTTGGTGGCGAAGGAAGGGCGCGAGGCGTGCGTTTTGGCGGCGAGGAGGTACGACGCGTTGCTCGCGGAGGTGGAGGCGGCGCGTCGGAAGGAGGAGGAGACGAGCGGCGAAACCGGAGGAGCCGTAGGTTCCGCCTCGGCGGCGGAGCGCCAGCGCCTGACGCTGGCGTCGCACGAGGTGGACGCGGAGACCGCAGGGAGCGAGCGCAAGTGGGAGTCGCTGCGGGACAAGGCTGTGCAGGCGACGCGCGCGCTCGAGACGGAGCTACGCGCGCTGGGGTGAGAAGGCGGACGCGGCGCGGCGCGCGGCGCGGAAAGTAGGCTATGAAAAATCGTCACGAAACCCTCGTCGAACGCGGAAAGTTTTCACGAAATCGACCGATCGCGACGAATCGCACGCCTTCGGCCCGAGGGCCCGACGCTTCGTCTTGCCGGTAAGTCTTGTCGTCCAAACGTTGAACGCGCCTCCGGGCTCTCGCGTATCCGCCTCCGCCACTCCTCTCGACGCGGGTTCGGCGCCTCCGAGCGCTGTCCGCGTCGGCGAGATGTACGAGCGCCTCCGCGCGCGCGAGCTCGACCCCGGGGGTCGGCTCGGCGCGCGCGCCGCGCGGGGCGGGAGAGCTTCCACCTCTTCCGTCTCCGTCTCCCGCGCGCACGATGAGTCGCTTCGCTCGTGGGCCGAGTCCGACGCGCTGCGGCACTGCACCGCGACGTACAGCGAGCTCCGGCCGGCCCCGCGCTCGACCATCGCCGCGGCGTACTCGCCGGACGGCAAGCTCCTCGCGTCGACGCACGGAGACCACACGGTGAAGCTCATCGACTGCCGGACCGGGCGGTGCGTGCGCGTGTTGACCGGCCATCGCCGCACGCCCTGGGTCGTGCGGTTCCACCCCTCGGACTCCAACGTGCTGGTCAGCGGGTCGCTCGACCACCAGGTGCGCGTGTGGAACGCCACCTCCGCGGAGTGCATCCTGTGCTTCGACTTCGGCAAGCCCATCGCCAGCCTGGCGTTCAACGCGGCCGGCGACGTCCTCGCCGTCGCGTCGGGGCACAAGCTCTACGCCTGGCGCTACCGAAACATGCCGCAGTGGGACGAGCGCCGCGCCAGTCGCGACCCGGAAGCGAGGGCCGCCGCGGCGCGGGACGCCGCCGCCGCCGTCGCGGCGCACGAAGACGCCATCAGCGCCGTCAGGGACGGCCTGGGCGCGCGCAACGAACCCTACCCGCCCCCGTTGCCTCCGTTCATCGCGACGTTTCCGAGCCGCGGGCGCGGATCGACATTCGCCGGCGACACCTCCGGCGCGGGCGACGTTTCGTTTCCGTGCATCGCGCTGCGCACGCGGCGGTCGCTGCGCGCCGTGCACTTCCACCCGCACGGCGCGCCGCTGCTGCTCAGCGCGGAGGTGAACGAGACCAGCGAGCACGACGTGCCTCCGCTGCGCGCGCTGACCAACCCCAACCCCAAGGGCGAGTGGGAAACAGCCTACGCGGCGGCGTCGGCGGCGGCGACGGCGGCGGTGGGCGCGGGCGCCACCGCGGCGGCGGCGGCGACCGCGGCGGCGCGGGACGCCATGGACACGGACGGCGACCACGCGCGTGGTTTCGGCGTAGTTACGCCTGACCTTCCCGTTCCCGGGAATGCCCAAGGGATGTCTGTCGACGGCTCGATGACGAACCAACCGACCAAAAAGCACGCCGTCTCGTACGTGTACGTCGCGCCCCGTCGAAAAAAAGCGGAGCGCGCGTCTCCCCCGGACGCCTTCGAGCGCGCGGGCGACGCCTTCGGGCGGCTCAACGTGGCGTCTCCTTCCTCTTCCTTGTCGCGAAGCGCGGAGCACGCGGAGGTGGACGCCGAGGCGGACGCTTTCCGCGTTTCGGCGAGAGACAACGAGTGGAGGGAGGAGGACGCGCACGCGTCCGAGTTGCGCCAGCGCCGCGCCGCCGAGACTGCGGCGGCGGCGGCGGTGGGCGACGTGGTGCGCGAACGCCGCGCGCGTCGCGGCGCGGACTCGCGCCGCCGCCGCCGCGTGACGCGCGTCTCGGACGCTGACGGCGCTGCCACCGAGGCGGACGCGTCCGCCGCGGCCGCCGTGGTGTACCACAGCGCGTGGAGCATAGGCGGCATCCGCGTCGTGGGGCCGGATGGACGTCCGACGCGCGAAGCCGCCTCGGTGGACGCGGCGACGGCGGCGGCGGCGGCGGCGACGAGCGCGGCTGCTGCGGCTGGTGCCGAGCAGCCGTGCACGGTGAAACTGCGCATATGGCCGCACGACGCTTCCGACCCGCTGCGCCCGCTGCGCGACGCGCGCCTGACCATCCCGCACGCCGTGCTGTGCTCGGAGATGGGCGCGCACTTCTCGCCGCGCGGCCGAAAATTGGCGGTGTGCGCGGCGTGCGTCCCGAAGGGCGTTCAAACGCCTTTGCCCGGCGCGCCCATCCCCGACCTGGTGTACGAGCTGCGCGTGTACAATCTCGAGCCCGGTTCGGGGTTCGGCGAGGTCCTGAGCGCGCGCGCCATAAGAGCCGCGCACTGCCTGACGTCCGTGCAGTTCTCGCCGGACGGCGAGCACGTGCTGGTGGCGTACGGGCGGCGGCACGCGTCGTTGTTGCTGCTCGTCGCCGACGGCGGGCGATGCGTCACCGTGCACACAGTTTTGGAGGTTTATCGCGCCCGCGACATGTCGTTGGTCCGGTCGCTCGCCTCCGCGGAGGACGAGGTGAACGTGGCGTGCTTCCACCCCGCGCCCGGGGGGGGGGTCGCGTACGGCACCAAGGAGGGGAAGCTGCGGTTTCTTCAACACGAGAAGCCGCCGGTGCTGGAGACGGACGAGGGGGGTTTGTTGACCGAGCCGGAGCAAAGGCCGACGGCGGTGGGCCGGTGCCTGCAGGACGAGCTGCGCGAGGTGCTGGAGTGGAGCGAGGACGAGGGCTCGGAGCGTGACGACGGCTCGGAGGACGGCTCGGAGGAGGGCTCCGGGGAAGAAAACGGCGACGTTGCGCGGTGAGAGCTAAGAAGAGACGCGACGAACGCGGACGATGACGTTTTTTTAGCCTTTCGCCTTTCGTCTTTTTCTCCTCGCGCGTTCTTCGTTCGACGCTCCGAGAAGAAGCGCGCGTCACTCGCGTTCTGAGCCTTCCCGCCTCCTTTTCACTCTCGGCGCGCGCGCGAGGCACTCTCGACGCGCGCGCGCGGTGCTTGTCCGCGGCGCGGCTCAGCGCCGAAACCGAGCGGGTCGCGTTTCCGGCTTCGCCCCGCGAAGGCACGAAGGCTCGGAGTATGGGACGCGAAGTCCACCGAAAGCTCCTTCGGCACGTCCCGGAAGACGCCTTCGCCTCGCACGCGAGCGCCGCCGGAGCGTTCGACGCACCCGGCACGTACGCCGTACAGTACCACTTCTTCTCGCCGGACCCTTCGTCCCTGGATGGCGCGCGCGAGACGTCGTCCTTTCGCGACAACCCGCGCGTGTCCTCGTCCTCGTCCCACGCCGCCTCCGCAAGCGGCGCGGCGAGCACCGTGTCTGTTTTCATGTTTATCCTTGTTCCCGTGGTGTTCCTGGTGCACTGCTGCTGCTGCGGCACGCGCGCCGACGCGTTCGACCCCGGAGGCGTCGACGGGCACTGGGGCAGGCGCCGGCGCCGCGTCGGCGCGCGCGAGCGCCGGGGGCGGCTCGCGGGCGGACCGTCGCGAGGCGGGACGGCTCCGCGCGACGACGACGACGGCTTTGACCTGGAAGGCGTCGCGGCGTTTCAAACGCGCGGGTCTCGGACGACCGCGAACGACGATTCCGCCGGCGATGCGCGCACGTCCCAACCGGCGCTCTTCGACGACGAGACGCCCGGCCCGGCGTCCAACGCCACGATCAAGTCGCTTCCGCGGTGTACCGCGGGCGACGACGATTGGGCGTCTCTTCTCGTCGACGGAGCTCATGACGTCGCGGCGTGCTTGGTGTGTTGCGACGACATCGAGCGAGGACAAGACGTGCGCGTGATGGCGTGCGCGCACGCGTTCCACGCCGCGTGCATTCGCACGTGGCTCAAGGTGAGCGGGAGCTGTCCCGCGTGCCGCCACCCCGCGACGAAGCTCGCCGCGGAGGACCGCGAGGCGTTCTGGCGCGCGCGCCGACGCGCCAGCCCGAGCGAGGCGCGTTCGCCGCCGCCGAGCCGAGCCGAGGGAGACGACGTGGACGGGGACGGCGAGGACGCGTCCGCGGGAGACGCAGAGACGCGGCGAAAACAGACGGCGTGAGCGCGATGCTCGCGCGCGGACGGGAGGCGGAGGCTGCGCGAGAGCGGTGAGAGCGGCGAGTGAGGCGCGGCGCCGACAAAGAAACTCGCGAGTTTCGTCCGCCGCGGCGCATTTACCTTTTCGCGTGACCGCTCGCGCATATCGATTTGGGAAAAAATCTCATCGCCCGTCTGCCCGTGAGTCGGATTTGCCGCGGAAAAGGCCGATCTCCCGCGGACCGGCTTTAGCCAAACAAAACTCGACCTCCGCCCGCGCCGATCACCAGAGAAGAGCGACCCAGCGTCGCTCGGCGCACGCACGTCGGGTTCGTAGGAACCGCGCCGCGGTGCCCTCGTGCTCGTCTCGCGTGGTCGCGAAACGCAGCCCCGCGCGTGACCCGCGGCGAGCCAACCGGCAAGTTCACTTCAGAGGCTCCGGTCGCGAGCGCGAATCTCAACGGTGCTGAACGGAGGCGGAGTCGTCTCGATGAGCCAGGCGACCATGGAGGACGACGACACGGCGATGGACACGCACGATCTGAAGCTGTCCATCCCGGAGACCAGCGCGGACGGTGCGCGGTCGGGCTCACCCGAATCCGGCGTCTCCACGCCCAGGTACTCCGAGCACCAGTCCGGGTCCAAGCGCTTGCGCACCAAAGACGGCTGGGAAGAGGTGGAGGGGGGGTCGGACCCCGACTCCGGCGGGCCGAACCGCGACGACGAACCCGGCACGTCCGTGAGGCTGCTCAACGTCACCCCCGCGGAGGTCAGGCAGCTCACGCTGCGAACGAAAGCGGCGTGCTCGGAACTCGCGGACGTCATCGTCCGACTCTCGCGCGAGAGGTACGCGCACGAAGCCCCCACCTCGTTTCACCATTTTGAACCGCGTGCTTTTCCCCTCGGCCGCGGGCGTTTGAAGATCTCGTCCGATCTCGCCCCAGCCCGCGTTCTTCCGCGCGGACCGCGCGCGGCGCTGACCCCCGCCCACCTTCTCGACGCCCGCAGCGCCTGGACCGACTCGAAGGAGTTGGACACCAAGCGGAAGCGCGAGCTGTGCGACCAGCTGCGCACCATCCAGAGGTACGCGACGGACACCGCACGCGCGCCGTTCCCGAAACTCTCCCGTGAAAAAACTCGAGCGCGAATTCTCGTTTTTTCGCGCGACGCGCGCGCGCCGACGAACCTCCTCCGACCGCGCGGCGCGTCACGTCCCGTCGTCTCTCGCTCGCCACGCCGCTTTTCGTTCGGGCGTTTCGTTCCACACGCGCGTTACTTCACGACTGACGCTATTGCCTCCGTTTCGAAACCGCCGCCGCCGCCGCGTCGCAGGCGCCTGGACCGCGCCGAGTCGGCGCCCGAGCTCGAGTCTCTTCGCGCGTACGTCGCGTTCGCGACGGAGCAGGCGCGCCCCGCGACGAGCGTCGCGGACCTGCTGGACGACGAGCTCGAGGTCATTCTGGGGAAGGTTGCGACCAGCCTTCGGTCGCCGAAGCAGCTCATGGCGCTGAGCGCGCTGAGCCGCCGGTTCCGGCGGCTTGTGCGCCAGCCCGCGGTTTGGCGCGAGCTGGACGTCTCTTCGCACCGCGCGTACATGACGGACTCGCTTCTTTTACGACAGATCGTGCGCAACGACGGCGCGTTCTCGCTGTTACGACGCGTCAACTTCAACGGGTGCACGCGCGTGACGGACGCGGCGATCCGCAAGGTGCTGGCGCTCAGCGGCAAGACGCTGACGCACCTGTACCTCGAGGGGTGCGCGCTGCTCACCACCGAGCTCGTGCGCTACGCCGCGACGGCGTGCCCCAACCTGCAGGTTTTGGACCTGACCGCGTGCGCGTCCGTGGACACGCTGGAGGTGTTACGGCTCTCGGACGAGGACTGGCCTAAAATGCGCGAGCTCGAGCTCATGGACACCGGCGCGCTCGCCGGGCGAGTCCCGCAGGAGACGTTTGAGCGACTGCACGCGGCGCTCGCGGAGCGCCGCGAGCGCCACAAGGAACAGAAAAAGGCGGAGGAAGAGGCTGCCGAGCGCGCCGCCGCAGATGCGTTCTTGCCGTTCGGCGGCGACGCCGAAGGAACGGGCGCGGCGACGACGCGTTCTCACGCCGCGTCCGACGACGCGGCGCCGGAGAACGCGAGCGCGGCGGCGACGAACGCGCCCGCCGCGGCGGCGCAAACGTCGGGCTCCGACGCCGCCGAGGCTTCTCCCTCGGAGGAGTCGGCGCTCGTGGCGTGCCGCCGCGGCCCCGCGCTGTGCCTGGACGAGCTGTGCGAGTACGTGAACGAGTGCCACGGCCGCCTCGCTGCGTGGGGCGAGGGGCACCAGGTGGCGGCGTGCGACCACGCGATGGTGGCGCAGGGCGCGATGTCCGAGCACAACTACGTGCTGAACATGCTGCCCGACTGCGGGCACGTGATTTGCGTGGAGTGCGAGCAGAAGAGCCGCGTGAACATGACCCGGCCGCACGGCGCGGATCACTACGTGTACCCGTGCCCCGTGTGCGCGCAGGACATGCCCGAGCCCGGCGGGTTCACCATCACGCTCTCGCAGTGATTATTAGGGAACGCGAATACCGCGAACGCGCGGGTTGGTTTCTTCGCAAACGTCCGGCGACGGCGGGAGTTTAAGGGATGACGCACACGTAGCAGACGGCGCTTCGACGCCCTCGGACGCGAGACGCGAGACGGTTTTTGGCGTTGTGATTGTAACTTTATGGCGTGTACATGCGATGGCGGTTCCGCAGATAGTAATACTCTTCCTCGTGAAAACTCGTTCGCGTTCGCGCGCGCGCGCTCCCTACGGCTCGACGTCGTTCTTTACACAAAATTCACATTCCTCGTCTTTCTCGCGCGGCGCGCGTCGTCGCTCTCAAAACAAGTTTACTTGGAGAGCGCGTCGACGGCGTTGAGGTCCTCGTACGCCTCGACGAGGCGCTTGACGGTGTAGTTCTCAGCCTCGCGGATCCACATGCGGGGGTCGTAGTACTTCTTGTTGGGCTTCTCGGGGCCGTCGGGGTTGCCGATCTGGCCCTGGAGGTACTCCGACTTGTCAGCGACGTAGTCCTTGACGCCGTCCCAGAACGACCACTGGGTGTCGGTGTCGATGTTCATCTTGATGACACCGTAGCCGATCGCCTCGCGGATGTCCTCGCGGGACGAGCCGGAGCCGCCGTGGAACACGAAGTACACGGGCTTGTCGGTGTCGAGACCCTCCTTCTCCTTGATGTACGCCTGGCCCTTCTCGAGGATGGGGGGCGTGAGCTTGACGTTGCCGGGGGAGTAGACGCCGTGCACGTTACCGAACGCCGCGGCGATGGAGAACATGCCGGGGGCGACGGGGTTGAGCGCCTGGTACACCTGGTGGATCTCCTCGGGCTTGGAGTACAGGTCCTCGGGGTTGGCGTCGGTGTTGTCGACGCCGTCCTCCTCGCCGCCGGTGATGCCAATCTCAACCTCGAGGAAGCAGTTGATCGCCGCCATGCGCTTGAGGTACTTGGCGGAGATCTCCATGTTCTCCTCGATGGACTCCTCGGACAGGTCGAGCATGTGCGACGAGAACAGGGGCTCGCCGTGCTTGGCGAAGTACTCCTCGTTCGCCTCGAGCAGGCCGTCGAACCAGGGCAGGAGCGCCTTGGAGCAGTGGTCGGTGTGCAGGATCACGGGGACGCCGTAAAACTCGGCGAGCGCGCGAACGTGCAGCGCGCCCGCGACGCAGCCCATCACCGCCGCCTTCTGGTCCGCCTCGTTCTTGAAGCCCTTGCCGGCCATGTACGCGCCGCCACCGTTGGAGAACTGGATGATCATGGGCGCGTTCGCCTGCTTCGCCGCCTCGAGGCACGCGTTGACGATGGGCGACATCGTGCAGTTCACCGCGGGGATGGCGTACCCGTTGGCGCGCGCGTGGTTGAGAACCTTCAAGTACTCGTCACCAGTCACGACACCCTTCTTGAGCTCGGTGCCCTGTGGTTTGGAAAACACGTCGCAAAAAACGCACGGGTGATGATACGGTCAGTCGCGGTTTCGCGGCAGAACCGGGAGCGGCGCGAGAGTCGCGGGTCTTCGCGGCGCGAAAAAACCAACGCCGCGCGAGGTGCGAAAAACTCGAGCCGAGGCAATTTCTCGGTTCGCGACCCCCGCGATTTCGACGCGTCGCACGGCCACCCGATCGCGTTTCGGACCCCCGTGCGTGCCACGCGTCCGGCGCGCGTTGTCGCCCGGGGCGGCCGCGGAGGACGCGCGCGCGGCTCCGCGGGGTCGGCGCGCGCCCCGCGAGCCGCCGCGCGCGAGATCAGCGCGCGCCACGCGCCGCGCGCGGAGATCGCGCGCCCCGCGAAACGGATAAGCTCGTCGTCCGATCCCAGGCGAGATCGGGCATCGCCGAAACGCGAGGAAGATTCTCGCGTCGCGTCTCGGGGAGGTTCGCGGTCGCTGCGCGGAGATTCGGGGACTGAACGGGCCGCGACCGCGCGGAAACCGAGCGAGCGCGCGTTCGTCGCGACACGCGCGCGCGGACGCTCGCGCGCGGGCTGGGGCGTCTCGCGCAACCGCGTTGAGAGCCGCGTCGGGAATGAGTCGTACCGCGGGGGCAGCCACAGCCTGGGCGCGGGCGGAGAAAGCCTTCACGGCCTTGCGCGCGGAGGTCTTCTTCATGTTGAGCTTCGCGCCGGCCACGTTGACCTTGGCGGCGAGAGCCTGCTGAGAAGCGAAAGCGGCCATCGTGTCTTACGGTTGTAGATGGAAGGGGATGACGTGCGGAGTAGAGTGAGTAGAGCGGGTCCCGAACCCGATAAAGAGACGACACGACGTTCCTACGCCTTCCGTTTCGAGATGCCAGCTGGAAGCGCGACGCCCTTGCGCCGACATGTGGACCGAGGAGCTCGACGGCGATTGGTCGATTTCGCGGGTTTCGGGAATCTTTTCAGACTAAATGCTCTGTCGATCCCATCCGTTTTTTTTGGTTTCTGGAAAATTTCGGCACCGACGTCATGCGTCGGAGCAGCGAGACGATGAGAAAACGCGCGAGCGTGGGAGCCACAGCCGGACGCGCGGGGAGTCCCCGGTCGAGCCCATGTCGAGATGAGCGACCCGCACGGCGACCTCGGCGTGCGCCCCGGCGCGTCCGAGGAGGAGATCAAGGCGGCGTTCCGCCGGCTCGCGCACGTGTACCACCCGGACAAGCAGAGCTCCCCCGAGCAGAGCGCGGCTGCGAAGTTCCGCTTCAACCAAATCACCGCCGCGAGGAACGTGCTGCTCGGCCACCACGGCGGGTCTGTCGGTGCGCCGCACGGCGACGCCGCGGGTCGCTCGTGGGCGAGCGCGGGCGCGAGCGCGGGTGTACGGAACGCCAACCGCGTCTCAAACCTCGGGTTCGCGGTGGTGTTGACGTTCCCCCTGTGCCTCATCGGCGTGGTGTCGCAGTGGGCGTTTCCGAGCTCGGCGCCCTCCGCGGGCGCCGCCGGCGGCGAGGACATGGGGCGCGTGCACGGCGTGCTGGAGCCTCCGGTGAACCCGTGGCTCCGGGACGACATCGTGCACGCCGGGCGCAGGAAGGGACACGCCAGGCCGGCGCTGGCGGACCGCATATCGATGCGCGCGGCGGCGATGATGGGCGCGGCGCCGCGACGACGCGAGGGGGACGCGGGCGCGCCGCGAGAGAGTTAGGCGAAGGTACCTTCTGAAGAGATCATACGTAGTCCACAGAGCGCTAAAGAAAGCCCTTAGGCCCCGACCAAATGTGCTCGTCTCGGCTCTCGAGCGAGTCGGAGCGGCGCAAGCGCCGCGCGCGCCGCCGCGCCAGCAGGAGCTTGAACTTGCGCGCCGCCGCGAACACCGCGGGGGGAAACGAGTAGGCGTCGTCCAATGCGCGACGCGTTCCGTTCGACGCCGAGTCGTCCGCGAAGCGCGCGCGCCGCTGTGGACTACCACTCACGATCTCGTCACTCCCTGATGACGCCACGCTTCTTTCGCCACGAAGCGTCGGTCTCGTAGTCTCACGAGAAACGTCCAAACGCGTGTCCCAAAGGCTTCGACGCTCGTTTCGCACTCGACTCGCGCCGCGTTTGTCAAACGCGAGCCGCGCCGCGTGCGTGACGCCCTCGACGCGCGCGGGCGCCGGCGACGCGAAAGACTTTCCAGTCTCGGAAAAAAACGGTCGTGCGCGTTCGTTCGACGATGCTCTCGTGAGCTCCGTGACGTAGTCGTCCTCGTCCTGGATTTCCTCGCCGATGAGCTCCTCAAGCACGTCCTCCACGGTGATGAGCCCCAGGATCTCCACGGCGCCTTCCGCGACGTCTTCGTCCCGACGCCACGCGCGTTCTAACAAAGACGCGTCGCGCGTGACCAGCGCCATGTGCGACCTCCCCTGCTGGAACGCGTTGAGGGTCTCCAGCAGACCGGCGTCGGGATGGGCGAGCAGAGGCGCGCGCAAAGGCACGTCGCGCACGGTTCGACGCTCGTTCGGGTCGAGCACGATGAGTTTCTTGACCATCAGCGTCCCGACCACGTTGTGTCTGTTTCCGCCGCGGAAAACGGGGACGCGCGAGAACCCCGCGCCCAACACCCCGGCGAGCGTGTCCTCGTCGAACGCGGTGGTCTCCCAGGGGAGCATGTGTACATCACGCATAGGGGTCATCGCGTCCAACACCGTCTTCTGCGCGAGCTTCAGCGTCTCGCGCACGATGGTCACTTCGTCGTCGCTCAGCACGCCGGCGCGGCGCGGCGACGCCGGAACGACGCGCGGCGCGCGCAAAGGAGACGAGCCGGACGCGTTAGTCTTAAAAAATTGACGCGGCGCGTCGGCGCCTTTGAACCAGACGCGCGACAGAACCAGGCGCGCGAAGATGGACCGCCACCACCGGTCGCGTCTGTTTTCGCTGTCTCTTTCGACGCCGTCGGGAAGAGCGCCTTCGCCGTCGGAGGGTACGGAGACGAGCAAAGGGGACGTTTCCTTTTCCCGTTGGGATTCGCCGACGCCGGATTCGCGAGCCTCCCTCGGCTTGGCGCGCGCCAGCCTCGCGGGCGCGAGCGCGCGTCTGTGCAGGCCTATGAGCGTGCCTATCTGCGCGCGGTCCAGGCGCGTCGAGGCGTGCGCTTTGCCGACGACGCGGTCCAGCGCGCGCCCCAGCGGCCACGAGAGGGGCGCCGTGAGCCACATCAGCGCGCGCACGAAGGGGACGCACGCGGCGGCGAGCCGCAGCCTTCTCGGTCCCGTGAACACGGCGCTCGGGAGGATCTCCCCGAACACCAGCACGAGCGTGACGCTCAGGACGATCACGGAGTACTCCGGCAGAATCGCGTTGAGGCACAGCGGCAGGGTCTCGCTCGCCGCGGCGTTCACGAGCAAGAGCGTGCAGAGCAACCAGTGGTGCGAAGCGACGACGTCCCAAATTTTTTTCGCGTCGTCGCGGTCGCGCGAAGGGAACTCAGACTCTTTCCTCAGCTCGAGCTCGATGGGGTCCACGCCGAGCAGGCCCACGGTCAGGCCCGCCATCGTGCCCGCCACCAGCACCAGGGCGGCGGCGCCGAGCGCGTACGCGGTCGTGCGCGAGCCGCGCGGCGGCTCGCCGCGTCGCTCGTCGTGGCGGTCGGCGAAGGACGCGTCGAGCGCGTCTCGAGAGGAAAAAGCGAGAGGCGCGTTCGTCGCACCGGTATCGCGCGCGAGGCGCGCGAGGGACGCGCGGGGCGCCGCCGCCGCGATGACGAGGACTAAAACCGCGAGCGTCGGCGCGCGGAGAGAGCGGGCGCGCATGAAGTGCATGAAGTGTGCGAGCGAAGACGGGGAGCTCGGTCGTTCTTCTTCTTAAAAAACACACCGCGCGCGCGTCTCTCTGGGACGACCCGAAGCCGTCTGTCAAAATTGCCAAAAAGTCTTTTGTCTTCTCCGCGCGTTTTGTCGCGGCGTCTTCCTCGCGGCGTCCCTGATCACATCTCGAGCTCTCCGGACTCCGTGATGGTGACCTTCTTGGAGGGCGTGCCGCTTCCCGACCCGACGGCCTCGATCTTGAACACGGTGTCCATGCCGTCGATGACCTTGCCGAACACCACGTGCCTCCCGTCAAGCCAGGACGTCTTGATGGTGGTGAGGAAAAACTGCGAACCGTTAGTACCGGGCCCCGCGTTGGCCATGGACAGGTCGCCCGCGCCGGTGTGCTTGATCTTGAAGTTCTCGTCCTCGAACTTGCCGCCGTAGATGGACTCGCCGCCGCGCCCGTTGCCGTCGGTGAAGTCCCCGCCCTGGATCATGAACTGGGGGATGATGCGGTGGAAATCGCTGCCCTGGTAATGCAGCGGCTTGCCTCGCGCGCCGACGCCCTTCTCGCCCGTGCACAGCGCGCGGAAGTTCTCGGCGGTCTTGGGGACGACGTCGCCGTACAGACCCATCGTGATGCGGCCGGCGGGCTCGCCGGCGATCGAGACGTCGAAGTACACCTGCAACGAGACGAAGAGGAGGTCCGTCCGTCAGTCGCCTTTCGGGACGCGTTTCGGCGAGACGTTTTTCGCGTCGGACGTTTTTCTCGCAGCAGAATTCACCGAGATTCCGAGGAGTTGACGACGGACGCCGGTCTGTGGAGAGCCGTCCGGAAGTCGAATCCTCGACGCGCGATCGGGTCGCCTCGAAATGCGCCGCGTCTCGTACCTTGTGGGTGATCTTGGGGGCGTCCTCGGCGTGCGTCGCGGCGAACGCGAGCAGCACGGTGGCGAAAATGAGCGTCTTGCGGAACATGGTCGGTGTTCGGTGTGTCGTGCGTGCGTCGCGCGCGATCGAATGAGCTCGTTTCCGCGTTCGACCGAGAGAACTGACGTCGGCTGAAATTTCCGACGCAAGAGCGCCTTTCGGTCGGCGAATCTCGCGCGCCGAGTCCGCGGTCGGGCTCTTCCGGCGCGCACTCCCGCTCGCGCGCGACGACGACGAAGGCCATGTCAGCAGGTGCGTTTCTCCCCTTCGCGGTTGTCAGAGACGAACACCGGCTCCCCCCGCGCGCTCGCGCCCCCCCCGCTCCCGCGCGCGCCCTCGTCCACGCGCCCCCCGCTGACTTCGTCCGCCCATTCGCCTCAATTCCTCCTCCTCGCGATCGCAGCGCCCCCCCCCAAGCCGTGGGAGCGCGCGGCGGCGACGGGCGAGAGCGTCGCCGCCTCGACCCCCGCCGCGTCGGGCGACACGCCCAAGCCGTGGGACGTTCCCGGCGCGGGCTCGGCGCCGTCCACGCCGGTGCCCACCGAGTCCAACCCCACGGGCCAGACCCGGCCTCCGCCCGCGCGGTTCGCGGGTTCGCCCGGAACCTCCGCGCTCGCCACGGGCGCCAGCGCGTACGCGGTGGCGCCGTACGCGGGGGCCGTGGGCGCGAGTCCGTACGGCGGCGTGGGGTACGGCGCAAACGTGGGAGGCTACGGCATGGGCTCCATGTACGGCGGCGGATACGGAGGGTCCTTTGGGGGGTACGGAGGCTCCGCGTACGGCGGCGGCTTGGGAGGCGGGTACGGCGGGTACGGAGGTGGTATGTACGGCAGCGGGTTCGGCGGTGGTATGTACGGCAATAGGTTCGGCGGCATGGGAGGTGGGTACGGCGGAGGCATGCTTCCCGGCCAACCCGGGTTCGATCCCAACAACCAACCCGGCCCGCCCCCGTCGGCGTGGCAAAGAGCCATGATGTCGCTCTCCAGCGTCGTCGGTTTCGCGGGGAAGATCGCGTGGCTGGTGGATGAAAACTCGCAGGCGCTGCACTTCTTCATGACCGCGCTGCTCGGGTTGCTGGACAGAGGCGGCGTGCTGTACGGCGAGCTCGCGCGGTTCGTCCTCAGGCTGCTGGGGTACAAGCTGCCGGAGAAAAAAACGCTCCCGCCGGGGCCGGGCGCGCCGCCGGGGTTGGGCGGCGCGATGATGCAGCGGTTCGGGATGGGCGGCGGGTACGGCGGATACGGCGGTGGGTACGGCGGCGGGTACGGTGCCGGAGCGGGCTACGGTTCGCCGTACGGCGGGGGCGGGTTCGACGCCGCGTGGGGAGGGGGCGTCGAATAGACGGGACGAAGGCGGCGGAGGCGACTTCGCCGATTGTAGAAATCATTCAGCTTTTTTCACGTTGTTCTCAAACATGTCGACGCGCCGGCTCCGCGATCTCTGAATTTTCATTGGTCCGGTGACGCAGAAAGACTGTCGGTTGTTTCCTGAGCTTTCTACGCGCGCGCGGCTCGCGCAGTGTACGTCGCGCGGAGCGCGCGGCGTGAGGTTGTCGAGGGCTGACATCGAGCGTTCGCCGCTCGCGATGCGTCTCTCTCGTCTGCTCCGCGCGTTCCTGCTGGCGTCGGTGCTCGCGTTCGCGAGCGCCGGTCGCGATTTTTACAAGGTGCTGGGCATCGACCGCGGCGCGGACGATCGCACGCTCAAGAAGGCGTACCGCTCGCTCGCGCTGAAGCACCACCCCGACAAGGGAGGCAGCGAGGAGAAGTTCGCGGAGATCTCGCAGGCGTACGACGTGCTCTCGGACAAGGACAAGCGGCGCGTGTACGACCAGTACGGCGAGGACGGCGTCAAGCAGCACGAGCAGGGCGGCTCGCCGGGCGGCGGTTTCGGCCACCCGGGTGGCGGGTTCGGAGGCTTCCCCGGGGGGTTCGGCGGCGGATTCCCCGGCGGCGGCGGAGGGCAGCAGCAGTTCACGTTCCAGTTCGGCGGCGGCGGAGGCGGCCGGGGTGGCGGCGCGCGGGACCCGTTCGACTTATTCGCGCAGATGTTCGGCGAGGAAGGCGGCGCGGGCGGGCGCGGCGGCGGGCAACGCGGCGGCGGCGGCGGCGCGCCTCGGTCGAAGGAGAATCTGTACGGCAAAGATTCCGCGGTGAAGTCGTTGAAGAAGACGAAGTTCCCCGGGTCGGACGCCAAACACGTGTGGCTGATCGAGTTCTACGCGCCTTGGTGCCAGCACTGCAAGCGTTTGAAGCCCACGATGGAGCGGCTGGCGAAGGAGCTGGAGGGCTTCGTCAAGGTTGGCGCGGTGAATTGCGAAAAGGAAAAGCAGTTGTGCGGCGTCGAGGGCGTGTCCAGTTACCCGGCGATAAAGCTCAAGAAGGGGAGCGTCACGGTGTCGTACGACGGCGAGCGCGACCTCGGTTCGTTGAAGACGTGGACGCTCGAGCAGTTACCCGTGCGCGTCTCGAACGTGCGCAAGCCGGAAGGTTTGGATGCCTTTTTGCGAAACGGGTGCGGCGCCGAACGCGCGTGCGTCGTGTTCTTCTCCGACAAAACGGAAACCCCCGCGTGGCTGAAAGTCGCGGCGAACGAGTTGCGAGGCCGGTTCGAGTTCGCGGAGGTTCGCGCTCGGAACGAGGCTTTGGCGTTGCGCATGGCGGACGTCGCCACGTTCCCGTCGCTGGTGTTAGCGTGCGACGGCGACGCGTCCAGGACGGCGAACTTCGCCGGGTCTCTGCGACACGAGATGACGCCAAAAGAAGTCGTCGACTGGGTCGAGACGTTTTCAAGCGCGCGGGGCGCGTGCGCTTCGATTCGGTCCGTGCCCAAGACGGGCACGAAACTCGACGCGTCTTTGCCGTACGAGACCATGCGCGTCAGTAAGCTCAGGGCGATCCTCGCCGCGCACGACATTCCGTGCGTTTTGTGCGCGGAGAAGAGTGACTTCACGCGCGCCATTCGAGACTTCATCGATCGCAAGAAAAATGAGTTGTAACATTTTCGTGGACCGAGACAGTTTTCACGTCGCGCTTTGACTCGTCTCGCGCACGCGCACGCGTCTCTACCGCAGCCCCCCGCGCGCGGAGGTGGCGTCCCGAGTCTCGCGGGCGTCCTCGCGCACGTCTCGCGTCGTCGCGTGTCTTCGGGCGAGATGCCCAACAAGCCGCACGACCCCACGCTATGGCTCGAATCGGACAGCGACTTGTCCTCCGAGCCCTCGGACCTGCCGAATGCGCAGCTCTCCGAGGTGGACGCCGTGTGCGCCAAGGCGGTGTTCGAGCGGCTGTTCCAGCGCCTGCGGCTGCTAGACCTGCTCAAAGTCGACGCGGGCGAGCAGGTACGCGCGGTGATGCGCGCCCATTCGCGCGGAGCCTCGACTCCCCACTCGCGACGCGGGAATCGCGCGAATCCGAATCCGGAACGCGCTCGCACGCGAAGCGCGACCGAAACGTCGACACGCGCACGAGCGGTCCCGCTCCACTTCGGACTCTACTCACACCCTCGATGGACGCGTCCGTACTCACCCATCACGCCCTCCACTCGCCTTTTCGATGATCACGCGCTCGTAGGCTGCTGAGATGTCCCGCGGCGTCGGCGCCGAGATCTCTCGCGTGATGCGCAAGCAGACGGATCTGGAGCGCCGTTTCGAAAATCTTCTGTCGCGGCGCGAGACGCTCGTTCGCGCGGCGAACAAGGCGCCGTACCTCGAGAACCAGCAAAGAGTGTCGGAGACCGCCGCCGAGCTTCGCGTCACCACCAACGAGCTGTGCGTCAACCTAAAAGAGTCCCCCGACGTTTTCGCCAATCTGCGTTTCGCCGTCGCCGAGCGCGCGGAACTCACGACGCTCGTCGCCGAGACGGTTGATTCGCTCGGCGAGGAGGGTGTTTTTTCGCGACTGGTGCGGAAAAGAGTCAAGGAAGAGGCGAGAGACGAGGACATGTCTTCCACGCGTGCGCGCGAGAAGGCGCTGAGCGGCGAGGTGGCGGCTCTGCGTTCAACGATCGCAAAAGAAAAGGCGGACCACGATTTGTGGGCCAAGGAGAAAGCGAACGTCGTGGCGTCGCTCAAAGCCGAGCTCAAGGAGAAGAAGGGGCGCACGGGTTCGGAGACGCGCTTCGCGAAGAAGGACGTCGTCGCGGACTCGGAGTGCAACGCCAGGCAGCGCGCGCAGACGCTCGCGGCGCTTAGACGCGAGCACGAGGCGCTCGCCGCAACGACGGCGCGCGAGAAAGCGGCGCATTTGGAAATCATGGACTATCTACAGACGCGCGAGGGCGTCTTGAGCGCGCGCGTCGCCGCGCTCGAGACGAAGCACGTCGAGGACAAGGAAAGAAGAACGCGTCTTCTGAGCGAGACCAAGTCCAGGTCGGAGCTCCTCGCGGCGAAGCTGCCCGGCGCGAAGGAGGCGTACGAGTCCGAGCTGGAAAAGAAAAAAGAAAGAGACGAGGAGAAGAGGAGAGCGCGCGAAAAAGCGGAGCGCGACGCCGCCGGCGGCGAGGAGACGCGCCAGAGAGCCGCCGGGAAGATGCGCCTTTTGCGGGATCTGTACCAGAGCGACCGCGACGCGAAGGCTGCCGCGAAGGAGGCGGCCAAGGCGGAGGCGGAGGCGGCCAAGGCGGAAAAGGGGGGGAAGAAGAAGGGGAAATGATGTAGTATGAACGTAGTATGTAGTAGGTGTCTTAAAAAAATTTTAAAAACATCTTTTTTGACTAAGAGATGCCTTTCTTCGGGAGGGGGGGACTCCCCCCCCGAGTTAGGTTGTAACCTGGACGGGCTACAACGCCAAGAAAAGGGAAGGTTAACCCGATTCGAAGCAACGTAGTCGAGCGTGTGCTCTGTACGTCCCGGAAGCAGCCTGCTTACCGTAAAGAAGGAGCAGTCGCACCAGGCCGGTGCTACTGCAACTCCCCAACTAGTCTAGCTGGGGTTTGAGAAAGTACCTAGACAGAGACTTTCTTCTTGCCTTTCCGCAGTCCGCGGACGGCATCGATATACTCCTGGTTCCGGGAGTAATCTGGCCCGAACCTCTCACGAAGTTCGCGCTCTTCATCGGAGATGGGAAGCTTCCCATCTCCGCATACGAAGGTACTCGGTTCCGCGCTCTCGCGAACGACGCTCTCGTGTCTTTTCTCGCGTCTTTTCGGACGAGGCGCGGGGAGCGTGGCGTACTGGCTTGTCTCAGTCCATCTCGAGCGCCTTGGCGGCCATGGCGAGCGCGCCCTCGTACGTCTTGTTCCCCCCGATGAACCCCGCGGCGTGCACGAATATGCCCCCCTCGATGCCGGTCACCTCGTCCAGCGCGGCGTCGCGCACGCCGCGCCACGCCGCGGGCAGCGGCTTCCGGTTTTCAAACGCGCTGGGCGTCAGCGGGATGGCCTGGATGCGCCACTGGCCCTTGTCGTCCTCAAACAGCGCGTACTTGGGCAGCGGGTTCGTGCCTCGCTCGCTCTCGAGCTCGAACAGGTGCTCCTTCCACGGGCAGTAGCACGGCAACTTCAGAATCTCGCCGCTGGGGTGCGTTTTCGTGGCGTCGTCAAGCGCGCTCACCACGTGGTCGCGCGCCAAGATCCACGATTCGCCGTAGTACTTCGTGGCGGCGACAAACTCCGCGCCCGTCATGGCGACGGCTTTCAGGAACTGGTCGTAGTAAATCTCCGGGCTCGTGGGCTCGTTCCAGGGCGGGTTCAGCTTACCGACGCGCGCGCTCAGCCCGGTGTTGTTCTCGTACTTAGCGTCCGCGTCGGTGTCGTACATGTTCACGCCGTTGTCGATCGCGTCGACGGCTTCGATAAACGCCTTGTACACCTTGAGGTAGATCTTCTCCACCTTTTCATCCTTCAAATCGAGGCCGAGCACGTTGGCGACGATCTCGCGGCCGAAGTGCTTGTACACCAAGCCCGCGCTGGAGAGCTTCGTGACGAAACCGTGCCCGAACACCTCCTCGAACCCGCGCTGGTGGTGGTCGAACCTGTTCTTCTCGGGCTCGTACGTCGCGCCGACGTCAATCACGACGTCGCACTTTGACAAGACCTCGGGATCTCGCGAGCGGACGATCGTCGCGTCCGCGTAAGCCTCCGTCTGGTGCAGCAAGAAACACCCGAGCGCCTCGTCGCAGTGGAAAGACCCGTCGTGGGTCCCGATGGTCTTGGGGGCCATGCGCTTCGTGCCGGCGGACATGCAACGCACCGAGGCGCTCGTGAATGCTCGGGACCGGAAACGGGGGAGCTTCCGAGAGAGAGGAGGCGCGAGTCTCGAGAACTCGGGGCGGGGCGCGTGCGTGGGCGCGGCGAGGAACGGCGTGAGCCGGAGCAGCGAGTGGGTCGGGCGGACGGCACGGAGCGCGGTGAGCATACACCGGCCGAAAAGCAAAGTCGACGCGGGGTCGAGTGTGCCGCGGGGAAGGCGCGATCTCGGGGACGACGATTGGCGGCCGCCTCGAACTGTCTTTCCGGCCGGCGGTTTTCTCATCCCTCGACTTCGAAAAAGCGTAAAAGGCGCGTGCTGACGAGGACGGGCTCATTGTGCCCGCGCCCTATCCATCTCCCAGCTGCACGATGGCCTCCGCCGGCCACCACCCCGCCCCCGCGGGCGTCGGCTCGCGCCTCCTCGAGCTGATGCGCCCCGAAGCCGGGGTCCCGCAGGACAGCCGGGTCGTCCCCCACGGCTCGCACCTCCATTCGAAAAGCGGGGTTTCCGAAAGCAACAACGAAACGTCGTGGCGCGAGGAGTCCGACTCCATGGGCGTCGTGCGCGTCCCCGCGAACAAGTACTGGGGCGCGCAGACGCAGAGGTCGCTCCAGAACTTCAAAATCGGAGGCGAGAAGATGCCCATGGAGATGCTCCGCGCGCTCGCCATCGTCAAGCACGCCGCCGCCACCGTCAACGAGCAGCTCGGGAAGCTCGCGCCCGAGCTCGCCGAGCCCATTCGCGTCGCCGCGCGCGAGGTGATTGAGGGCAAGCTCGACGACCACTTCCCGCTCGTGGTGTGGCAGACGGGCAGCGGCACGCAGACGAACATGAACGTCAACGAGGTCATCTCCAACCGCGCCATCGAGCTGTGCGGCGGCGTGATTGGCAGCAAATCGCCGGTGCACCCCAACGACCACTGCAACATGAGCCAGAGCTCCAACGACACGTTCCCGACGGCGATGAGCGTCGCCACCGCGTACGAGGTTCAGGAAGGACTCATTCCCTCTTTGCGTCTGTTACGGGACGAGCTGGAGATCAAGTCTCGGGAGTGGGAAACAATCGTCAAGATCGGCCGCACGCACCTGATGGACGCCGTGCCCATCACGCTCGGCCAGGAGTTTTCCGGGTACGCGCAGCAGATGCGCAACTCGCTTTTGCGCGCCAAGGCGTCCATGGTGCACCTCACCGAGCTCGCCATCGGCGGCACCGCGGTGGGCACCGGTTTGAATTCGCACCCCGAGTACGCCGACCGCATGTCTTCAGAGATCTCGAAGCTCACCGGTTTGCCTTTCGTGCCCGCGCCGAACAAGTTCGAGTCGCTCGCCGCGCACGACGCGCAGATGGCGCTGAGCGGCATGCTCAAAACCATGGCGTTGTCGTTGTTGAAGATCTCCAACGATATTCGCATGTTAGGTTCAGGCCCGCGCGCGGGTTTAGGTGAGCTCTCTTTGCCCGCGAACGAACCGGGGTCGTCCATCATGCCCGGCAAAGTCAATCCCACGCAGTGCGAGGCGATGATGATGGTGTGCTCGCAGGTGATCGGCAACGACGCGGGCGTCGCGCTCGGGGGCGCCGCGGGGTCGCACTTCGAGCTCAACGTCGCTAAGCCGCTCATCGCGTTTAACAATCTGCAGAGCATCAAGCTCCTGTCCGAGGCGAGCGTGAGCTTCGCGGAGAACTGCGTGAAGGGCATAGTGCCTAACCTCGAGCGCATAGACGAGCTCATGCGCTCGTCGCTCATGCTGGTCACGGCGCTGAACCAGCACATAGGGTACGACGCCGCCGCCAAGATTGCGAAGAAGGCGCACGCCGAGAGGATCACGCTGAAAGAAGCCGGCGTCGGGTTGAACCTGCTGACCGCCGCGCAGTTCGACGAGTGGGTCAGGCCCGAGCGCATGGTCTCGCCGGACGGGCAGCCGCCGGGCGCGAACCCGGGCGCCGCGCTCGCCCTGGCGTCCAGCAGCAGGATGTAGCGCGTAAAGCGACGCGCGCGAAGCGCGCGCTTTCCACATTCTTTCTCAATGCGACGTCAGTCGCGAATCCTTGTAAATTCGGCATATTTGACGAACACATTCACTTCGCGAACTCGGAGGACTCAGATCCGAGCCGCGCGTTGTGCTCTTCTCGCGCTCGTTGATCTCGCGTCCCGCACTTGCGCTTGCGCGGGTCGGAGGGGCCCCCGTTCTCCACGACCCCGACGCACGATGTCGGTGATCGATCGGTTCCCGCACTCCACCGCGGAGCTGCGCCGGGTGAAGGCGGTGCAGTTCGGGGTGCTGTCTCCCGATGAGATCGTGCGTACCCCGCCGGCGCCAATTTCTTCGCGCCTCCGCGCAGACTCGCGAAATGATTCGCTAGGGTTGCCGCCGCGCGCGCGCCGCGTTCCGGACCTCTCCTGACCCCCGCTCCCTCAATGTGTGATTTCCCTGCGATTAAACGCGACGTGTGCAGAGGAAGATGTCCGTGTGCGAGATCGAGACCGCGGAGACGTACGAGAAGGGCCGACCCAAGCGCGGCGGGTTGAGCGATCCGCGCATGGGTACGATGGACCGAGCGATGAAGTGCGAGACGGACGGGATGGGCTCGACGGACACGCCCGGGTACTTCGGGCATCTGGAGCTGGCGAAGCCGGTGTACCACCACGGGTTCATCAAGAACGTCATCTCGGTTTTGCGATGCGTGGGGTTCTCCAGCAGCAAGCTCATGATCGACAAGGTACGTCACGACGCTTGGCGAAAAAACTCCCGCCGCCCGCGCGCGCGGAAAACCTGACTGGCCGCCATACGGCTCGCGCCACCGACGCTCCGACACGCCGGACGCGCGTGATCACGCGCGTCTCGACGCGTCCGGCCGCGAAACGCCCGCGACGTTCGGTCGCCGCGATGCCGCGCGACGCACCCGCGACCGAATCCGCTCGACCGCGTCCGCGTCCGACCCGCGAACGCGCGCGCTGACCGCCTCGCGCGCCCACCCCTCGTCTGGAAACGATCGACGATGATGTGCCCCTCGCCGTCTCTCGCCGTCCTGGAAAATTCCTCCGTCGATCCGACGTCGTCCGCCTCCATCGACCGACCACAGGACGAGGACCCGCGTTTCGCGCAGATCATGCGCGTGAAGAACCCCAAGCAGAGGCTTCGGAAGTTCACGGACGCGTGCAAGACGCGCACGGTGTGCCCGAGCAGCGGCACGCCGCAGCCGCAGTACCGGCTGGAGGGCATGAAGATCACCGCCGAGTTCAAGCAGCGCGGCGAGGAGGATCACCTTCCCGAGGGCGGCGAGCGCAAGCAGATCGTCACCGCCGAGCGCGCGTACGAGATTCTCAAGAACGTCTCGGACGAGGACTGCCGCATTTTGGGTTTGGATCCCGAGCACGCGCACCCCTCGTGGTTCATCCTGAGCGTCCTCCCGGTCCCGCCGCACCCGGTGCGGCCGTCGGTGGCGTTCGACGCGTCCACGCGCTCGGAGGATGACCTCACCGTGAAGCTGATGGAGATCGTGCGCACGAACAAGAACTTACAGCGGCAGGAGCAGAACGGCGCGCCGCAGCACGTCATCGGCGAGTTCACGGAGCTTCTGCAGTACCACATCATGACGTTCATGGACAACACGGTGGCGGGCATGCCCCGCGCGCTGACGCGGTCGGGGCGGCCGATCAAGTCCATCTCCGAGCGGCTCAAAGGGAAAGCCGGGCGTATTCGCGGCAACTTGATGGGCAAGCGCGTGGACTTCTCCGCGCGCACGGTGATCACGCCCGACCCCAACCTGATGCTCGACGAGCTGGGCGTCCCGTGGTCCATCGCGCTGAACATGACGTACCCGGAGACGGTCACGCCGTACAACATCGAGCGCTTAAGAAAGCTGGTGGAGAACGGCCCGCACCCGCCTCCCGGCGAGACGGGCGCGAAGTACATCATCCGCGAGGACGGCCAACGGCTGGACTTGCGTTTCCTGAAGAAAGAATCCGAGAAGAGGCTGGAGTACGGCTACCGGGTGGAGCGACACATGATCAACGGCGATTGCGTGTTGTTTAACCGCCAGCCCTCGCTGCACAAGATGTCCATCATGGGGCACCGCGTGCGCATCATGCCGTACTCGACATTCAGAATGAACATCTCTGTCACGCCGCCGTACAACGCCGATTTCGACGGCGACGAGATGAACATGCACCTGCCGCAGTCCATGGAGACGCGCGCGGAGGTGCAGGAGCTGATGATGGTGCCGAAGATGATCGTCTCGCCGCAAGCGAACAAACCCGTGATGGCTGTCGTGCAGGACACGCTGTTAGCGTGCCGTTTGATGACCAAGCGCGACTGCTTCATCACCAAGGATGTCTTCATGAACATCCTGATGTGGCTCGAGAACTGGGACGGCAAGGTTCCGAAGCCCGCGATTTTAAAGCCGCAGCCGCTGTGGACGGGCAAGCAGGTGTTCACGATGTTCGTCCCGGACGTGTCGCTGATTCGCACGAGCGCGTGGGCCAGGGACGCCGACGACGGCGACTTTTCCGTCGACGACACCGGCGTGCGCATCGAACGCGGCGAGCTCATCACCGGTACGCTGTGCAAGAAGACCATGGGCAGCGGCGGGGGTGGTTTGATCCACGTCATCTGGGAGGAGTGGGGGCCCACGGCGGCGCGCGGGTTCGTGTCGCAGGTGCAGTGGCTTTTGAACTACTGGCTCCTGCACCACGGGTTCACCATCGGCATCTCGGACACCATCGCGGACGACGGCACGATGCGCGCCATCAACGACACCATCACCAAGGCGAAGGCGGACGTGAAGGAGGTGATCAACCTCGCGCAGAAGGGGGAGCTGGAGATGCAGCCGGGCATGACCATGCAGCAGTCCTTCGAGCAGAAGGTGAACCAGATTCTGAACAAGGCGCGCGACAACGCGGGGAACTCGGCGCAGGCGAGCCTGGACGACACCAACAACGTGAAGATGACGGTGCAAGCCGGGTCGAAGGGTTCGTTCCTGAACATCTCGCAGATGATCGCGTGCGTGGGCCAGCAGAACGTCGAGGGCAAGCGTATTCCGTTCGGGTTCAACGGCCGTAGTTTGCCGCACTTCACCAAAGACGATTTCGGCCCCGAGTCGCGCGGGTTCGTGGAGAACTCGTACCTGCGCGGTCTGACTCCGCAGGAGTTTTTCTTCCACGCGATGGGCGGAAGAGAGGGGCTCATCGACACCGCCGTGAAGACCTCCGAGACGGGCTACATCCAGCGTCGTTTGGTGAAGGCGATGGAGGACATCATCGTCAAGTACGACGGCACGGTGCGCAACAGCGCGGGCGACGTGATCCAGTTCCTGTACGGCGAGGACGGCATGGACGCGACGTACGTGGAGAGCCAAAAGATCGACACTTTAAGGCACAACAAGGAGAAGTTTCGCGACACGTTCCACCTCGACCCGGACGAGCCCGGGTTCGGCGCGGGGTACATGTCCGAGTCGCAGGCGTTCGACCTCGCGAACTCGGTGGAGAAGCGCGCGCTGCTGGACGCGGAGTGGGAGACGGTGTGCCGGGACCGCGAGGAGCTGCGCAAGGTGATGAGCACCGGCGACCCGAGCGTGCACCTTCCCGTGAACCTCAAGCGCATCATCTGGAACGCGCAGAAGAATTACGGACTGGTGAAGGATGTCTCGGCGCCCGGCCGCGAGCGCGAGGAGCTCCAGGCGGTGAACGTCATCGAGTCCGTGCGGAGTCTGCTGAACGGGCTGGTGGTCGTCCCCGGACAAGACGCGCTGTCGATCGAGGCGCAGCGCAACTCCACGATCTTGTTCTTCGCGTTGGTTCGGTCGACGTTGAGCGCGAAGCGCGTGATGCGCGAGTTCAAGCTTTCGCCGGCGGCGTTCAACTGGGTCGTCGGCGAGGTGGAGTCGCGGTTCAAGATGGCGCTGGCGCCGCCCGGCGACGGCATCGGCACGGTGGCGGCGCAGAGCATCGGCGAGCCCGCGACGCAGATGACCCTGAACACGTTCCACTTCGCCGGTGTTTCCGCGAAGAACGTGACGCTGGGTGTGCCGCGCCTGAAGGAGATCATCAACATCGCCAAGCAGATCAAGACGCCGTCGCTCACGGTGGCGCTGCGCGCCGACCTCGCAAACGACCGCGCGATGGCGAAGAGCGTGCAGGCGAAGCTGGAGTACACGACGCTGCACAGCGTGGCGGCGATGTCGGAGGTGCACTACGACCCGGACCCCACGGACACGGTCATCGACGAGGACCGCGACTTCGTGCGCTCGTACTACGAGATGCCGGACGAGGAGGTGGACCCGAGCCGCATGTCGCCGTGGCTTTTGCGCATCGAGCTCAACCGCGAGATGATGGTGGACAAGAAGCTTTTAATGGCGGATCTCGCCGAGCGCGTGAACCAGGATTTCCAGGATGACCTGTCGTGCATCTTCAACGACGACAACTCCGAGAAGCTGCTTTTACGCATCCGCATCATGAACAACGAGCTGGAGAAGGGCGAAGAAGGCGGCACCGCGGAAGACGAGGTGTTCCTGAAGCGCCTCGAGGCGCAGATGTTAGACAACCTCGCGCTGCGCGGCATTAGCGACATCAAAAAGGTGTTCATCCGCGAAGCCAACGTGATGGGCGTGGACCCCAAAACGGAAGCGTTTGGCAAAACCTCGGAGTGGCAGCTGGACACGGAGGGCGTCAACTTGCTGGAGGTGATGAACCAGGAAGAGGTGGACTTCACGCGCACCACCTCGAACCACCTCATCGAGGTGATTCAAGTGTTGGGCATCGAGGCGGTGCGCAACACGTTACTGAAGGAGCTCCGCGGGGTGATCGAGTTTGACGGGTCGTACGTCAACTACCGCCACCTCGCGATTCTCGTCGAGGTGATGACGTACCGCGGGCACCTCATGTCCATCACGCGCCACGGCATCAACCGCGTCGAGACGGGGCCGCTCATGCGCTGCTCGTTCGAGGAGACGGTGGACATCCTCATGGAAGCCGCCGCCTTCGCCGAGCGCGACCGCATGAGCGGATTGTCCGAGAACATCATGCTCGGGCAGTTTTGCCCGCTCGGCACCGGCGAGTTCGGCCTGCACCTCAACGAGGAGATGCTCAAGGAGGCGGTGGACCTCGACCTCGGCGTCGCCTACGGCGACGCGGGCGTCGGCGCGGGCGTCACGCCGGGCAGGGGGACCACGCCGGGCAGAGCCGGGGACGGAGGCATGTCGCCCTCCTTCCTGCTCTCCCCCAACGCGGGGATGGCGAGCCCGTTCGACGACACCATGCGCTTCTCGCCCGGAGCCGACGGCGCCGCCGGCGGATACGGCGCCGCGCCGGGATACTCGCCGACGAGCCCGGCGTATTCGCCGACGTCTCCGGCGTACTCGCCGACGTCGCCGGCGTACTCGCCCACGTCTCCGGCGTACTCGCCCACGAGTCCGACGTACTCGCCTACTTCTCCGGCGTACTCGCCTACTTCGCCGGCGTACTCGCCGACGAGCCCGGCGTACTCGCCGACGAGCCCGGCGTATTCGCCGACGTCGCCGGCGTACTCGCCGACGTCTCCGGCGTATTCTCCGACGTCGCCGGCGTATTCCCCGACGTCGCCGGCGTACTCGCCGACGTCCCCGGCGTACTCGCCCACTTCGCCGGCGTACTCGCCCACGAGCCCGGCGTACTCGCCGACGTCCCCGGCGTACTCGCCGACGAGCCCGGCGTACTCGCCCACGTCTCCGACGTACTCCCCCGGCGGCGGCGACGACGACGACGAGGAAAAGTGACGCGCGCGCGCGAACGAAAAAAAAACATAGAAAAAGGCGTCGCCGCCGAGCGCCGGCGGCGAACTCATGAATACATTCTTTAGCCGATTCAAACCTCACGCGACTACGACGACTACGACGACTACGACTCTACGACTCCGCGTAGTATGCATAGCTATTAATACGTGTCGTCTTCCACCTCCCTGTTTGCCAAAGCCAGCTCCGGCTTCGCGCACCGCTCCAGCGACGCGTCGGCTTCGACGCCGGCGCCCATCGCCGCCGGGACGGTGCTTCGAGTTAGACGCGTTTTGTCGCCTGGTACGGGCGCGTATTCGTACACGGCTCCCTGGTCGTACTTCACCGCGAGCCGTACGATCGCGGCTCGGGCTTCCGCCGCGTCCGCCTCGTGAAACGCCACCACGAACCCGTCCTCGCGCCAGTCGTGCGCGAACCCGAAGGAGTTCCACACCGCTCGCGGCGGCGGCGTATCCAGCGCGGCCAAGTCGTCTCGAAGCGCCGCGTTCGCCAAACGGTTCGTCGCCATCGCCGTCTTCTCCCCCATCGGGTTGAACCCGGTGAGCGCGAACGAGCGCGAGGACGTGACGATGGCAGGGAACGCCTCGGCGTCGCGCGAGCTTTGCGCGGGGAGGTCGCCCGCGTGGACGCGCGTTCGTTCGGGAACGACCGGCCGCGCGTACACGACGCTCGGTTGGGGCTCGCCGGGGACATCCAGCCACGCGTCGTACGCGTCCGCCCAGAGCGTCTGCAGGTCTTTCTCGCGCGCGGAGGAGGACATGGCCGATGACGCGCGAGGCGAAGAACGCGCACGGACGCGCGACGTGACCCGCGGGGCGTGTCGTGCGACCGAGCGCGTCGCGAGCATGCGCGGTGTGCTGTGACGACACAAGAGTCGATGTTACTTTTCTCGGGACTTCACGTCTTCACCTCCAGTTCGACGTCGGCGTATCCGAAGTCGATGACGAGGTTATGGCGCCACTCCCGCGCCGCGCGCGCACGTGTGCGATGTGGCGCGCGTGGTCACGCGGCGCGCGCGCGATCGCGGCGCACGCGTGCGACGCGCGCGTCGCGAGCGCGCCGAAGCCAGCGCTCGACGCGCGTTGGTTCGCCGCGTCGACGCGCGCGTGCTCGCGCGTCTCCCTCGACGATTCGTCGACGCCCTCCCCGTCGGTCGACCGGGTCCGCGACCACCGCGGGCACCTCGCGCCGTGGACGACATCCAGTCGCCTCGGCGCGTTCGCGCACGCGCGGGGGTACGCGTCCAAGGTGAAACGCGGCGTCCGCGTGAAACCCGCGCGTCCGCGCGTCGAGCCCGCGACCGATCGCGCGTCCGCGGATTCGGCATCCTCGGACGCGCCAGGCGCTCCGCCGCGCGCGGGAAGAAGAACCGAATCGGCTCCGCCGCTCGCGCCGCCTCCTTTGAAGGACGCGATGCGGCGGTTGGTGCGCGCCGTGCACCCCGACCTGTTCGCGTCTGGTCCGGCTGGCGCGTCCGCGGTGAACGACGAGTCGCTGAAGACCATCCAGGGCGTGCTCGACGCGGTGACCAAGAGTCGCGTCATCCCGGATGCCGGGATCAAACGGCTCAAGTTTTACGTGCGCGACGCGGCGGCGCCCGAGGGCGTGCGCGTGGTGACGCAAAACTTCAAGACCACCGGAGGGGACTGCCGCAACCTCGTCGCCAAACAGCTCAAAGAGCTCTTCTCCGCGGTGGGCGTTTCACCCGAGTTCCGATGGAACGAGGGCGACTGGACGCACGACCCCGAGTCGGCGACGAACGCGCGCAACCGGGGAGACGTCGCCAAAGGGTGGGACTTGTACCCCGCCGCGCGCTCGCACGCCGACGCGAAGAGCGCCGCTTCGTCTTCGTCTTCGCGATTCTCTTCAGACCGCGACGACGTTCCGCGAGACGAAACGAAAAGACGAGCCGATTTACACGGCGCTCTGAAGGTGAACGATAAGCTGTTCGAGGCGATCGCGGCGGTGCCGTGGATCCCCGAGCCCGTCGGGGACGACCGCGTAAGAGCCATCAACGACGAAATCGTGCCGCGTCTCGAAAAAGAGGGCTGGCGGGTCTCGAGAGACGTCATCGAGCGCATCTGGCGCGGCGAGCGCGACGACGCGAGCGTCATGGACGGCGTGGACGCCGCCAGCGGGCTCGCGCTCAGCGCCATCGTCAGGCACTCGCGGAACTTCGACCGAGCCTACGGGAAGCCGAACAAACCGAGGGTCAACTTCTACCCGAAACCGCCGCCGAGCGCCGACGACGGAACGCGGTGACGTTTTTTAGGCGACGTCTAGATTCGCGACCGGTTGTATGATATTCGTATTTCGTATGTATTTTCACGCGGTATCACGACACCGCGCGTTTCGATCGCGTCACCGCGCGCCCTCGCACTCGAACGCGGCGACGTACCAGTCGCCGGGCGCCGACGACGACGACGCCGGCGACTCCGCGAAACTCGCGCGCTCGTCGTCGAAAAACATCCACCGCTTCCCGCTCGCGTCGGCGTCGTCGCCGGCGGCGACGCGCGCGCTCGCGACGTAGTGCCCCCGGCGCATGGACGTCCCAATGTGGTAGACCACCCCCTTGAGCCGGTACGACGCGAGCTGCGCACGCGCCGCCTCGCCCTCGGCGGAGTCGTCGTCGGCGTACGCGCGAGTCGCCGCCGCCGCCTCGTCCGCCGGGGGCGCGGGGTCGGAGAAGGCGGAGACGGCGCCCGCGCGCGACGACGTGGACGTCGGGGGGCCGCGGATTTTTTCGGCATCCGCGAAGGGCGCGAGCGTGACCGTCTCCGGAAGCCGCACCGGCCGCGAGTCCTTCATCAAACGCATCGTGGGCGCGAACGCGTTCGCCGAAACCGCTCCGCGCCCGTCGCCCGAGGTCCCGGGCGCCTCGCGGGCGACGTCGCTTCCCGCGTTCTCGGCGCGGAAGCGCTTGAGGTGCACGAGCAGCGCTTTCGGCGCGCGGAGAAGCCGCCGCGCCATCGCGGCGCGCGTCCCGCCGCATCCGGCGCGCTCGCACCGCCTCTCGACGGTTTCGGACGCGAAGCACCGCGCGATGAGCCCCTGGAGCTCGAGCGGCGCGGACGACCCCGCGGCGGCGTTGTGTGTCGGGAGTTCCAGGGACAGGTGGCGGAACGATTCCGACGTGCGCGACTCGTCGCCGCACGTCAAGCACGTCAGCGTCACCGCCGACGCGCCCGTGAACGCGCGGCGCGTCGGGCAGAGCGCGCGGTGCAGGGGGACGACGCCGCGCGCCGGTTTCGTCTCGGGCTCCGTCGCCGCCGCGTCCGCCTCGGCCACCTCCTCCGCCACGGCGTCGAGCGTGTCGCACAGGAACTCGTGCGCGTCGTGCTGCTCGTAGCCTTCGTACCGCGGGTGCCGGCGCTGCACCGCCCGCTTCAGACGCGCGGGGACCAGCGACGCCGTCGCGGAGGCGCGCGTCGCCGGGTCGTCGAAGCGTTTCGCGCGGGCTTCGCGCGCGCGAACCAAGTCGCGCAGCGCGCCCGCCACGCCGCCGGGAGAGTCAGGAGGGGAAGTGCCCCGCGATGAGGCGTCGGGAAGCGCGTCGAGGTCCCCGGCGAACGCGTCCAGGCCGCACAGCATCTGCGCGGTCGCCGCCAGGTAACAGGTGTTGCCCAGGTTGACGAACCCGGGAACGCGCGACGGCGGCGCGTGAGGCGAAGGGAGATGCTCGCGCGGCTCGGCGATTTTTTCGCCGAGCCGCGGAACCGTTCTCGCCTCGGGCGTTCCCGCCGGAACCCCCTCGGAGGGCTGGAGCCTTCGCGCCGCCGCTTTGGCCGCCGCCGCGAACGGGTTCGAAGCCACCGGCGGGCCGAAGCCCGCCGCCGTCGCCGGCGCCGCGCCCGGCGCCTCCGGCGCCTCCGGCGCCTCCGGCTCGGCTCGAATGGAGGCGTCTTTCTCGCCGTTCGCCTCGCGCGCGATTCCGGCGGTGGACGATCGGCGCGTCGAGGGAGGCGCGGAGGCGTCCGAAGACGCGTCGGCGTCCGAGACGCTCGGCGGCGCGCGGAGGGTCACCACGCGAGGCAAAGATTTCGGATTCGGCCCGCCCGGCGTCTGCGGGGTGGGAAACGCACCGCGCGCAGGCGTCGGCCGCGCGGCGGGCGTCGCGCTCGCGTGCGTCTGCGGCTTCGCCGCGTGCGTCGCCGGGCTGGGAGGCGCGAAAGACATGCGCCGCGCCGCATCGTCCGCGGCGGGAGCGCGCGGCGTCGCGGCGGCCGCGGGCGACGCGCCGGGCGCCGCGCGCGGCCCCGCGGGACGCGCGCGCACGGTGGTGGTCGGCGTGCGCTGGAACTTGGCGACGTCCGCGGCGCGCACGTCCGGCGTGGGGACGGTCGAGGGCGACCTGCCGGCGGGGCGCGTGGCGGACCAGAGGAGACGCTTGGCGGAGGCTCGCGCGGGTTTCTTCGCGGAGTTCGCCTCCGTGGCCGCCGCGAGCAGGTCCCTCCCGCGCTGCTGGCCTGCGAATCGGAAAGCGTCGCGACGAGAAGGGAAGAATTCGGGCGTCAGCGCGAAGGTCGACGCGGTCGTCTGGAGAGGCGGAGAGTGTACGGGAAGGCCACGCACCGTGCGCGTACTTCCGTTTCGAGCCGCCGAGCGGCATGCCCGGAATGGGCATGACGATACGGTCTCGCGTGCCGCGCGCTCGCCGCACCGATGCGCGCCCAATTGTTGGCACCCACACATCTGCTTCTCGGAATTTGAAATCGCCGAGGAAATGGGACGAAGTCGGGACGCGCGATTTGCCGGGTGATGAGCGCTCGGCTCGTCTTCGGGCTCGGCGGGGCGAGCTGTGTAGCCACACCCGCGCGCGCTCGCGCGCCCCGGACGTTTCGGGTGCGCGTCGCGACGCACATGGGCGTCGCCGAGCGTCGTCGGTCCTCCGCCGCCGCGTCCACGCGCGCGGGTCCGGACGTGGACGTCGCGGATCCCGATGTCGACGAAACGCGCGCGCCGTGGCGCCGTATCCTGTACGAGCGCCAGCGGTACCCCGACAACCACACGGACGATTCCTTCCTGGAGCGCCTCGTGCTGAACGGGCGCGTCGTCCCGCGCCGGTTCCGCCGCGTCGCGCTGGACGCCACCACCGTCTCGCTGCAGCTCGCGGTCGTCGCGCTCAAGGCGTCCGCCACCGCGTCGCTGCTCTCGGGGAAGCTCTCCGCGCGGGACGTGCTCGCGTGCGACGCCGGCGCGCTCGCCGCGGGCGCCGCGGCGATCGTCGCGGCGCAAATAAACACGGGCGACGCGAGACGTGCGATCGTCGAGTTCGTGCGCGTCGGTGCTCTGATGTTAATGGCGCTCGGCGCGCTCACGCCTCTGTTCCAGACCATGACCGCCGCCATCTCCGACGACACCGCCTTCGCCACGGCGGCGTGCGCGCTCTTCGTCTCCGTGCTCACGCACGACTACGCGTTGCTCGACTCGCAGATGGCGCGCGCCGGGAACTCCGTCTCGCTCGGCACATCGATGTTCGCCGCCAGCATACTGGCGTCCCGTCTGGAGAAAAAAACGGAGGTGTTCGCGGACATGCTGCTCAGCGTGCTGCTGTTCGTGCTCTTCCCCTTCTTCGGCAGGGTAATCAAAGCGCGCGTCCCCGCGGCCGGGCGCGTGGCGTTCGCCGCCGCCGCGCACGCCGCCGCCGCGCTGTGCGTCTCGTCCGCCTCCGCCGGCGCGGCGGGGACGACTCTGGCGGCGGCGTACGTCGCGGTGGTGCTCTTCGTGGTAATCGCGTGCCCGCTGTGGCTGGTGCGCATGATGCGCTTCAAGAGGCAGATCAACGGGCCCTGGGACGAGGCCAAGCCGCGCGAGGGGCTTGCGAAGAGGCGGCGCGCCACCGTCAAGCGCAACGGGCACGGCGTCGGGTTCTGAGGGGGCGCAGACGGAGGCGCGGGAGAGGCGCGCGCGTTGGACGTCGTCGGGGAGAGAAACGAGAGTACGTTTCGTAGAAATACATAGCTGTTATAGATATCTATAGTCTACCGTCCTCATCAATAAAGCGAACCGCGACCGCCTTCGATGGCGCGCCGCTGACCCGAAAAATGAACGCGCCGCGACGGCGTCGCCGCGAACGCTTTTGCGTTTCTGAAGGGTGTGTCGCGGGGCACCGGTTATACACTAAACCGCAAACGCCGCGAGCGCGGCGAGCGTCGCGACGAGGCGCCCCGACCCGCCGAAGCGCGCGGCGCCGGACTTCGCCGGACTCGTTCCCTGCGGTTCCGAATCGCCCTCGATCACCTGCGTGTCATTCGACGGGGTCGCCGAAGGCAGCGGCTGCGCCGTGACCGGCGGCGGCGGCGGCGGCGACGGCGGCGGCGGCGATTTCGGAATCTCCACCACCACCGACGTCTCCGCTTCCGTCACCG
>ENA-OUOG01000918-OUOG01000918.1-marine-metagenome-genome-assembly--contig:-NODE-918-length-36032-cov-5.033486_pt1 | contig 36032 bp, 30 predicted proteins | sample MGYA00248635_ERZ508505 | MGnify/ENA primary metagenome ERZ508505 (study PRJEB26176, sample SAMN06267871) | marine metagenome | isolation source: Saanich Inlet, British Columbia, Canada | place: Pacific... | reverse complement strand
TTTGATAAGGCCGCCATATACGTCGACGCATTCGACAGCGCAGCAACCGAGACCTACTACATTGATGATGTCCAGTTTTATTAAGAGCCAACGATTTCATTCGATAAGTAATGCTTCATCACGAGACCAATAGCAAATGAAAAAAATTAACAAACTGTTGGTAGGTGATATAGGAGGCACTAACTGTCGCCTAGCGACCTGCGACCCACAAAACGGCGAAATATCACAGATAACAATTTTTTCGGTCGATGAGCTTGAGTCACTTGAGCACGCATTAGATAAATTCGTAGGTTCTTATCCCGCTAACAGCTACTCGAAAGCAGCGATATCGATCGCAAATCCACTAACCGGTGATCGGGTGACTATGACCAACGCCCACTGGGATTTTTCAATCGAAAAAACAAAAAAAGACTGCGGGCTCGAGCAGTTGATAATGCTGAATGATTGGGAAGCTGTGGCGCTAGCGCTACCCCACCTAACCGAGGCGCAGCTCAGCAAGGTTAATCAAGCTCCCGAGGTTCCTGATGGGACCAAGGCCCTATTTGGGGTAGGGACCGGTCTCGGTGCCGCGGGTCTGGTACGAACAAATGGTTCGACCTGGATTCCCATTGCCGGCGAGGGAGGACACGTCTCATTTTCTCCTGTTGATAGCGACGAGAAAGAGATCCTTGAGATATTAAGCAACCATCACGGACATGTCTCGTTTGAAAAGATACTCTCCGGTCCGGGCCTAAAGGCACTCTATCACGCAACGAGAAAAATATATGGTGTAGTTCCTGGTGGTGATTTAGTTCCATCGGAAATCGTGGAGGGCGCGGCAAGAGCGAGTGACCCCATGTGCCAGCGTACCTTAGAGATATTCTGCGGCATCCTCGGTAACTTTGCGGGGAATCTCTGCTTGACGCTCGGAGCGACCGGAGGCGTCTACGTCGGCGGCGGCGTCATAGAAAAAATTGATCAGGCAGGCCTGTTTGACCGAGGAAAATTTCTAAACCGGCTCGCACACAAAGGACGGTTGTCAGGGTGGCTAAGTAATATCCCCGCATTCCTTTTGAGGACGCCCTACGCAGGCCTAATGGGCGCTGCGACCGCACTCGGTATCGAAAACGTATCGGTAATCGAAAGCTAACTTCTGGTGTTTTTGGGAGAGCCGGTAGATTTCCTCACCACTATAGACGCAGCAACAGATTGATCAACAGACTGAGTGAAGCCTGCCCCCATCGCTAAGACTGTTGATGCAGCCATCGCCCCAATTCTGTTCATCGGCTGACTGATCGTGGTCAACGGCGGAACAGTGTACCTAGAGTGCGGCAGATCGTCGAAACCAACTAGAGATACGTCCTCTGGAATTTTTAGTCCCGCCTCACTAAGAGCAAGCATGGCCCCGTAGGCCATTTGGTCATTCAGCGCGATCACCGCCGAAAAATCTGCACGGGTATCAAGCAACCGAACCATCGCGTCATATCCAGTGAGCTCACTGAAGTCACCTACCTCTAAAAGCTCCGGGTTTAAATGAATACCTCGTTGGATGCACTCAGACCGAATACCATCCATACGAAGGGAGGCGTCGGGATCATCTGGTCCATCTATTATCGCGATGCTCCTGTGGCCCAGATCGACCAGGTGACCGAGTGCCAGTTCGCCGCCGCCAAGATTATCGAAAGCGATGGTAGGAAGCCTCTGATTGGGCGTAGCCCTGCCGGTCAGGACCACAGGCAAGCTCTTGGCGAGCATCTCCAGCTCTTTATCTTCCAACGTTGAGCTCAGAACAATCAGACCGTCTAAGTTCCGCTCCATCAGCATAGAAAGCCGATCAAGCTCCAGTGTTCTTTCACCCCGCCCGCTCGCAAAAAGTGCCGTGTAGCCCTCGGACGCGAGCACCTCTTCGATACCGCGTATCGCCTCGCCGTAAAATGGACTATCGATGTACTGTGTTAGAACCCCAATACTCATGGCACGACCACCAGCGAGGGCCCTGGCAGCCAAGTTAGGACGGAAACCAGTCTCTTCGATAACACGCAACACTGCATCACGTTTGTCGCCACTGACTTTAGCTGTGTTATTTAAAATACGCGAAACGGTACTAGGCGAAACACCAGAGAGTTTTGCAACAAGCCCCAGACTTGGCCGCTTATCCGACACTATACCCTAATCCTTGTTCCGTATTTATCGAATACCATAACGGGACCCGAAGGCCGCAACCCCACATGATCTCCGGCCTCAATAGCGAGATCACCGACCATCTTGGTTGTCACTATCTGCCCGCCTTCGTGTGTTGAGGCTCGAATATAGGCTACGGTGAGATCTCCCAATTTCTCAACTAAGTCAACGACGCCACTTAGGCTGTCGTTCTCAGTGATGCTTACGATTTCAAAGTTCTCTGCTCGGACGCCTATAGCGCTACCAAGCCCGGCTTGTTCGTCCGTTAAACCGCAACTCTTGAAACTGAGACTTCCAAAACCTGCTATGTTGACATTGTTTGAACTTACATCAAATGACGCATCGAATACGTTAATCTTTGGCGATCCAATGAACTCGGCCACAAACCGGTTAACTGGTTCTTTGTAAAGCGAGAGTGGCTCCCCTATTTGCTCAATCTTCCCGGCATTAAAAACGGCGATCCTATCACCCAAGGTCATTGCTTCCGTCTGGTCGTGCGTCACGTAGATCATTGTGGTACCGAGCTTTTTATGAAGCCGTGACAGCTCGACGCGCATTTCAACACGCAACGCGGCGTCCAGATTGGACAGAGGCTCGTCAAACAGGAACACTTTCGGGTGCCTCACGATCGCACGCCCGATCGCCACCCGCTGCCGCTGTCCGCCGGACAGTTCCTTCGGAAACCGGTGCATTAGCTGATCGAGCTTCAGAGTCTCCGCGACTTCCTGTACCTGTTTCTCACGATCTTTCCGGGGGATACCGGACATCTTCAGAGAGAAACCCATGTTCTCCGCAACTGTCATGTGCGGATAGAGCGCGTAACTCTGAAACACCATCGCTGCCCCCCGGTCTGCGGGAGCTTTTTGTTGGACAGGTTCTTGGTCGAACAGGATCGTCCCGTCGGTAACGCTCTCAAGTCCTGCGATCATCCGGAGCATGGTCGACTTACCGCAGCCAGAGGGCCCAACGAATACCATAAACTCGCCGTCCTCGACCGTGATGTCAGCATCGGTGATCACAGGAAACTGATCGAAAGATTTCTTGATTCCGTGGAGTGAGATGGATGCCATAATTAGATCGCCCCCGTTAGGTATTTAGTCAACCAAAGTGAGCTAGCCTTAGGGGTGCGCTCAAGAGTCTCATAGTCGACGTGGATGATGCCGAACCGTTTCTCGTAGCCGCTGGCCCACTCAAAGTTGTCGAGCAGACTCCAAACGAAGTAACCGTCGACGGGGACGCCTAGCCGTCGTGCATCAAGCGTCGCGGCAATATGGTTCTGTATGTAGGACTGGCGCTCTAAATCGTTGACGAAACCATCAATCACCTCGTCTTTGAAGGCGGCACCATTCTCTGTCACCATCAGCTTGCAAACATTATAGTCGGCATGAAGCCGACAAAGCAGCTCGCAGAGTCCATCCGGGTACACCTCCCAACCCATATCGGTGACCTGGTTGCCTGTGCTGGAAACGTCCCAAGGGTTGCCCGTCGACGCGAAGTTACGGGTGTAATAGTTCACCCCAATGAAATCAATCGGCTCGCTAATAACAGACATATCGCCCGCGTTCACCGCCGGCTCATCTTTCCCAAGATAGGATAGTACGTCGATCGGATATCTCCCGTAGCAGATCGCATCCATGTACCACCGGACGATCAACCCGTCGTCAATCTTCGCTTTTTCGGTGTCGGCCGGGTCTTCCGAAGCTGCATAAATTGGCGACATGTTGAGAACTATTCCCGTCGAGAGCGATGGGCTGGTAGCCCTAATCGCTCTTACCGCACGACCATGAGCTACCAAAATATTGTGAGCTACCTGCATCGCGACCGCACGATCCTGAACCCCCGGGGCGAAGACTCCCTTTTCGTAACCAAGTATTGATATCACCCACGGCTCATTAAAAGTACATATCGAGGCTAGACGATGACCGAACCGCCGAGTTACTTCCTGGGCGTATTCGACAAAACAATCCAAGACCTTCTCATCTAACCAGCCGCCACGATCGTCCAGGGCCTGGGGTAGGTCCCAATGGAACAATGTCAGATGCGCCTGTATTCCACGTTGTTCTAACCCGGCTATCAGACGGTCGTAAAAATCAAAACCCTTCTCGTTCCAGGGGCCATCGCCACTAGGCCGAACCCTGGACCAGCTTACTGAAAAGCGGTAGGCATTCACACCGAGGTCCGCGATGTGGTCCAAGTCCTGTTCAAGCCGATTGTAATGATCGCAAGCTACATCGCCATTACTTCCGTCCGCTATCGCTTCCTCTTTAGTGCAAAAGGTGTCCCATATTGAGCGCCCTCGCCCATCCGTATTCGTTGCGCCTTCGATCTGAAACGCGGCGGTAGCCACCCCCCAGACAAAATCTTCACCAAAATCCGCCCTCGAGTAAGAGGGCTCTACCGATTTATTCACTCCACATACACCATTAATTGACTAGCTCTTCACTGCGCCCGAGGTCAGGCCCGCAATCAGCTTTTTAGATGAAAAGATAAATATAACTAGGAGCGGCAGGACCGCTACGACCGAACCCGCCATCAGAGCTCCCCACTCCGTGTCTACGGGGCTCTGGACGCTTCTCAAAGCAAGAGGGAACGTGTAACGCTCGACGCTCCTCATCACGATCAGGGGACCAATGAAGTTATTCCATGAGCCGATGAACGCGATGAGCCCCAAGGTTCCGAATGCTGGCCCAAGCAGCGGCACGACAACGCGCCAGTAAATACTAAACTCCCCACATCCATCCAGCCTCGCCGCCTCTAGAAGATCGTTAGGAATAGCGCTCTGGATGTATTGGCGCATCAAAAAAATCCCAAGAGCGGGGGCGGCAGCCGGCAAATAAAGCGCCCTAGGCTGATCTATCCAGCCCAGGGTGTCCATCAAGATAAAAGACGGAACCATACCTAGAAACGCCGGGATGATCATCGTCGCCATGACGAGCGCAAACAACGCGTTCTTGCCCCGAAAGTTGTAGGCTGCGAAAGCAAAACCAGCCATCGAGCAGAACAGCAAGGTCAGGGCCGTGGCTGCAAAGCCAACATAAACTGACCAGCCAAGATTCAGCCAAAAAGGTATTTTTTGGATCAGTATCCCCACGTTCTCAAGGAAGTATTCTCCGAACCATAACGGTGGTGGGACACTAAAAATCTCTGATCGTTCGTGAGTTGAGAAGACGAACATAAAGTAAAATGGTAATAGGGTAGTCAACGCACCCAAGATCAAAAAAACCAGACCCACCGGGCCGAGCCCCTTTCTTCCGACAAGCCCACTCATGCCATCCCCCCTTTGGGCTTAAACGCCCGGTTGGTGAGCCAGGTGAGGACCGCAATGACCAAGAATAAAAGCCACGAGATCGCGCTCGCGAGTCCGTAGTCGTTGAATTCGAACGCGGTTCGGTACATGTACATAGCGGTCGTCATCCCAGAGTACTCAGGACCCCCACGGCCCCCGGTGATGATGAATGGTTCCTCGAACAACTGAAGCCCACCTATCAGGGACAGAATGACGCCGAAATACATCATGGGCTTAAGCTGGGGCAGTGTGATGAACCAAAAGATCTTAAACTCCTTCGCACCATCGATGCGCGCCGCCTCGTAGAGATCTTTCGGGATACTCTGCAACGCAGCCACATATAAAATTGTGTTAAACCCTACGTAACGCCAGAACACAACGAACGCCAGCACGGGCTTTACAGTCTCTGACTGGCCCAGCCAGTCAATGTTTTCAGCCGGCAGCACCAGACTCAACGGTTCCCAGGAGGCGAGGCTTTGGAGTGCCGCGTTGACCGCTCCGTAGTCGGTAGAAAATAGAGTGGTAAACATGATCGATATCGCCACCGTCGACGTGATGTAGGGCACAAAGTACGCACCCATCGCGACGTCTCTATATTTCCCCAAATATTCGTTGATCAGGTACGCGAGCGGGATCGCCACCAGATGCTGGGGAACCCCTGAGGCGACAGCTAACCAGATAGTGTTATGCAGCGAGGTCCACATAAGGGGGTCTTCGAGAGCGAAGGTAATATTCTCAAGCCCCACGTACTCCATCGAACCCAGACCCTGCACGGGGTCCCAAATATGAAACATCAAGTACAAAGAAAAAAGAATCGGAAAAATTCCAAATACAAGAAAAATAGCAAGAAAGGGCCCAAGAAATAGATACGGGGCCCATCCGGACCCTATCCGAAAGCGGCTCATCGACGCGCACGCCTCGCGACCATGCGCTCCGCGTCAGCTATCGCCTCTGACACGCTCTTACCTTTTGTGAGAACGAGATCGAGCTCAGCGTTGACGATCTCTTCAGCAACAGCATCATGCTTGAACACCTCGGTCGGAACGATCGCCATCGAGGTCTTTCGCCAGGTGGGTCGAGCTATCTGGCCGCCTAGGAATGGTATGGCCTCATCGAAGAAGCTGGCATCGTGAGCTGACACCAACGCCGGGAACGCGTCATGCTTTACAAACGCCGCCTCTTGCTGAGCCCGACTCAACGTCAAATGCTTGATCAGAGACCACGCCAATTCTTTATTTTTGGACTGCTTCGGGATCCCATAGAACGTTCCTCCCCAAGACACGTTAGCACCCTCCGGTAAAGTGGTACTTCGCCAATTACCAGCAGTGTCTGGGGCCAGCCAGTTTTTCAGGTGGCCACCAAGCCAGGCACCCATCATCTGGGAAGCGACGTCTCCGCGGCGGAGCGCCTCACCCCACTCGTTTGACCACGCTCCGATATCAGCGTCTAGACCCTCATCTCTGACAGTCTTCGCCAACTCAAACGCGCGCTTGAACCGTGGGTCGGTTCCGACCACCGATTTGCCATTACTATCAAAATAAATCCCGGACCCGGGCTGGATACCCGTCCGGATCACGATATCCTTGACATCCCGGGCGTGGGCGATAATTCGTGTATCACCGTATGCCTTCAATTTTTTTGCTGACTCGATGAAGGAGTCCCAGCTACTATTCAAGTCTGATTCGGTCACCCCGGCGGCCTTCATGAGGTCGGCCCTGTAGAACATCGCTCCGGGACCGATATCGGTCGGTAGTGCGGTTTGCCCATGTTTCGTGTGATTGGCCTGGGCCCATGCGAATGGAACGATTTTCTTTTCGTATTCGCCAGCGCTGTAGGGAGCTCCCAACAAATTCTCAAAACCGCCGCTGTTCGCGAACCTTCCCAAGTACCCGTACTCGATCGTCATGATATCAGGCAGGCCGGAGGACGCCGCGAGGGCTGTGGTCATTGCAGTATGATGGTCCGAATACTCTCGGCCTACCACCTTTACTTCTACGTCCGGATTATCTTTGGACCATACCGCTAACGAATCTTTAACTATTTGATCTACCGCGGGATAAGCCGCAACTGTTAAGACTTTTTTCTCGGCATATGCAAACCCGGCGCACATCAATAACGCCGAACCAATTATTATGCTTTTGAACTGTTGCATAGATTTTCCTCATCAAGAAAGCGCTTTCATAGATTATACCGTTAGCCCTCATGCGGCAAGGAAAACCATGTTTATCTTTTCTCCGAAAGAGAGCCACAATGCATTTATTCGGTTTGGTCAGGGCAAAGAATTTTTGAGTAGTCAAACGTAACCACGAGAAATTGTTAGGCAATCGCGCGTCGGTACCTCGATCAGGATTAATAGCAAATGTATCGGCTCGAAATCAGTAGATAAAAAAACAACTAATCCCAGGCCCAAGTGACGCTGCAGCCAAGCGCGGTGGCAGCCGCATCTTTTTTGTCTGCGGTACGGTGTCTCGCGTCGTACAATTCCTTCAATATACCGGCACCTAATGCTGTAAGACATGTGAGCGAGCGATCGCCAGTCTCTGAGTAGACCCACGAACTCGCGGCCGCGCCAGCCGCGAAATGCTTTTGTTTATCGATTGCACACCCACACAAGAGCATCGATCCAATAAACACTGCGGCTGACACGCTCTTCATTCCGATCACTATTACACACCATCCAACATACCTTGGGCTCGAGACGATAACCGTGTCACCAAGATATAAGTCTCAGATACCGGTCCCCTGCATGACAATCGATACACCACCAAGCTCATATTTTGAGGCTAGAAGCTTAAAGAAAAAGAAAAATCATCCGATTCTGATTTGTGAAAGGAGAGACGATGGACCTGCGCACGATCAAGAGCACAGTCGCATATGTTTTGGTTGGCCTACTGGCTTACCAGGGATCGGCGCGTTCAGAGGTTTATCCGTCCGGGATCATTGACTCGATAGCCCGCTCATTCGGTATCGAGCTCTCAGATCGGGCGATTGCGCTTGAACAGGTCGCGCTCGGTCCAGCGTTTAGGGAATCATTTAGATCAAGAAGCAGCCTGACGGCTGCGGCGGTTACGGACTACCTCAACGCCCATCCATCAGAGCTGCTAGCGTTTAGGGACTACAGCCAGTCGTTGCATGACAGCGGCTACCTCGACTACGACTCGACCCTGCTGTTGATACGGAGCGCGTTCGCTGGATTCGCGCAGAACCAAGGGTTTCTTGCCGAGCCTATCGGAAAGAGCTCCACGGTAGCGGTCCCGGCTACACAAGCAAGTAACACGGCCCGGTCGGCATCAGAGGTGGCCCTGTCGCAGGAACTACGGGACGCGACAATGCCTGACCCAGCCGAAAAGAACGCAGCCGTGTACCAATTCGGAGAGGAACTCAGGGCAGCAGAGGACAGGGCCGCGCGGGCCGAGGCACGTCAGGTTATGGCTGAGCTCGAGGCTGACAGGAAGAGGAAGCGTCTCGAGGCCCAGGCCGCGTTCCTGATGCAGGAGCTCGCGAAGTCATCGAATCCAAGAGAGAAACTTCTCGACAGAGTCAACTCGATCCTCAACCACCACACGGAGAAGGTCATCCAACAAGAGGCGGCGAGGACATTTGACAGCGTCCAGGTATCGGTCACCTCGACGCCGACCGGACCGGAGTTCGCGGGGCGAGTCCTGAAGAACCTGAACCCGGCAACGAACCAAGGCTTGATCAACTATGTCGAGCTCGGGTTGACCGACAACGACGACCGTCAGACCCTGAATATGGGCTACGGCGTCCGTCTGCTCGATCCCACAGAGACCGTCATGTACGGCGCAAACGTATTCTTCGATCAGGAGTGGCCCAACAATCACAACCGGGCAAGCATCGGTGTCGAGATGGCCACGACCCCATTCCAGCTAAGCGCCAACCGATACTACGCGCTAAGCGGCGGGAAATCGGTGTCCGGCGACGTCACCGAGCGCGCGATGTCCGGGCGGGATCTGAGGGCCCGGGCCGCTTTTCCTTATCTCCCCAACCTGTTCCTCGACTACTCCAAGTTTAAGTGGTACGGCGAGGACGGTCTCACCGACGTCAACGGACAGAGCGTCGGGGTCTCAGGGTCCCTGTCCGACAGCCTCTCGTTGGAGATCTCTCGGAAAGTCTACGGCAGCAGTAGTCTCTCCTCACAGAACGCTGCCCGCCTGACATACAACTACGTACCCGGTTCGAAGAAATCGCCGGGTCTGCTTAATACCCAAGCCGTCCCCTACGTGCTGGGCAGGCTGGACGCGCGCGAGAAGTATGCGATGACGAGCCGCGAGAATGAGATTCAGAAACAGCAAACGACCGCCGGCCTCCAGGTCACGTTCACGTCGCTGTAGGGACCCATCATGACAAATTCAGCAACGAAAAAATCAGCCCCTGCCGTTACCCTGACTAAAACGTTTTGGGCTCTATTTTTCTGCACACTCCCGGTGCTGGCCTACCATGGAGACGCTGCTGCCGCCGATGCGGGCGCCGTCGACGCGACCGCGACCGTCGCAGAGGACGCGGCGGCGACAACCATCAGTCTGTCAACAGAAGTGACCGGGGACGACCCAGAGATATATAACGCGGTCACAAGCGGCTCGGGTACCGTAACAATCACGGGCGCCGAGAGTATCAGCTACGTCCCGGCAGCCAATTTCTATGGCACCGAATACATCACATACGACGTCCGCTCGACTGACTCCTCGAACGGGGCGATCACCGTCGATCAGGCGGTCGTGACGGTCACCGTCACATCCGTCAACGACGCCCCGACCACAGTCGCCGACAGCGTCACGATCACAGAGGACGCGAGCCAGACGACCATCAACGTCGCCTCGAACGACTCCGACGACGACACACTGACCGCGGATCTTGTCCTGACCGCGGCGTCTGTCGCGTCCGGTGACTCGTCTGGGACGGTCTCGTTTTCTGGCGGCAACGTCCTCTACACCCCGTCCACGGACTTTACCGGCACCACCGTGATCTCCTACACGATCGCCGACACCTACACGATCCCGGACACCGCGACCGGCACGCTCACGGTCACAGTCACGGCGGTCAACGACGCTCCGACCAGTACCTCAACCGTCTCCTCACCGGCGACTTATGTCGCGACCGAGGACAGCTCGACAGACATTGATATGAGCGCCTACGTGTCCGACCCGAGCGACGGCGGAGACTCTGTGGTCATCTCCTCTGTCACCTATACCGGGACCGGGTCGGTCTCGATCACCGGCAACGATCTCATCATCAGCTACGTCCCGGGCGACAACTTTAACGGCAACGACGATATCTACTTCAGCGCGACCGACAACAACGGGGGCACTGTGTCTGGTCTGATCACCGTCAGTGTCACATCAGTGACCGAGGTCCCAGTAGCGGTCGCGGATGCCACGACGGTCGACGAGGACTCGACCAGTAACCTGATCGACGTCAAGCTAAACGACACTGACGACGACGACTCCTACGCTGAGCTCGTGATCTCCGCACCGGTAGTCACGTCCACAACCGCGCTGGGCACGACAACCACAGCGGGCACCGTGTCGGTCAGTGGTCAAAAACTATCCTACGTCCCCGCCACCGACTTCTACGGCTCCGAGACGATCGACTACACGCTGACAGACACCGACGGGCTGACCTCCACCGGCACGCTGACCGTGACCGTCTCAAACACCAACGACGGTCCAACGGGGGTCGCTGACACTGCCGCCACCGGCGCAAATACCGCGGTCACAATCTCCGTGCTTGCGAACGACACGGACGTGGAGTCTGACACGCTCTCGATCTCCTCGGTGGGTCCCGCGACCAACGGCACCACGTCGATCAGCGGGACGACCATCATCTACACCCCTAATCAGGATTTCAGCGGCACCGATAGCTTCTACTACAAGGCGCAAGACACGGCGACCGAGGAAAGCTTACAGACACTGGTCACTGTGACCGTGACGACCGCCAACGTCGGCTCATGCTCGTCAAGCGTCTCGACCCTACACGCACTCGCCAACGGCTGTACAGTCGCGCCGAGCGCTTTCCGGACCAGTGTCTACGCGTTTGGGTTGTGTACCGGCGCGCCCACACGGCCGACAGCGTCCAGCGCCTATGATCTAAGCAGCTGCCATCTGCTTTACGACGGAACAAGCGGTGCCGGCACTACTGTCACGTTCGGAGCGACGGGCACGTCCTACTCGTTCCCAAGCTTCACAGCACCAACATACGGGAGCTATACCCACGGTATTCTGCTGATAGGGAACTCGTTTGAGGCGAAAGGGATCCTCACGCTGTCGGGAACAAACTGCGTCACCACGAGCGTGGCCCCGTTCATCCAGTGCGGGGCAAACTACACCATCAACGATGCCGACTACACGAGCGCAGACGGATTCGACTACTTCTACGCATCGGGAACCTACAGCTACACGTTTTCCAGTGACTCCGTGACCGCGGACCTGATCGACGGAAACAACCAACTGATCACAGCGGACGGCTCGGGCACACAGATCCTCGCGATCCAGCAATTTAGCAGTGCGCAAACCATCTCAGAGGCGACCCGTACAATTGACATCGGTTTCAGGGTCTCTCAGGGTCTGAGCATTAACTCCTCGGCCGCCTCCACGGCGCCGTTTAGTATTCGTTTCCAAGTCGACTAAAGACGCTCCCACTAATCCCCGCCGATAGGTAACCTAGTCGACTTTAGAACGACCTGTCCCGGCGCCGGGCAAAAGATATATGTACTCTTTACGAACATAGGATAGTCTTGAGGCAAATAAGAATAAGGTAGTGGGATGAAGACTCTGCTTCCAAAAAGTTCGAACGAGACCGATGAACTCCTCGAGGCACAGGCCGAGATCCGGCACTTGCGCGAGACCATGCTGATCCTGCGCGAGGAACTCGAGGCCCAACGCTACGAGAAGGACGCCGCGGTTCAGGGAGTGGTGCAGCGGTCCACGGACGAGATCATTCAACTTAAAGACACCGCGGCCAGTCTCCGAGACGAGCTCGAGAGTCTCCAATACAAAAAAGATGACGCCGTGCAGCAGGCGATCCAGCGCTCTGCCGATGAGATCCAGCAGCTCAAGAACACCGCGACTAGCCTACGGGTCGAGCTCGAGAGCCTAAGTTTTGAGAAAGACGCGGCGGTCCAGCAGGCGGTGCAACGGTCTAGCGATGAGATACTGCAGCTCAAAAGAACCGCGACCAGCCTGAGGGACGAGCTCGAGAGCATGCGTTTTAGAAAAGACGCAGCGGTTCAGCAAGCGATCCAGCGCTCTACCGACGAGATCGCACAACTCAAGAACACGGTAGGCAACCTGAGAGACGAGCTCGAGTCCGCTCAGTACCAGCTAGAAGACGAGGTACAGAAGATGCGGCTCCAGAACCAGAACGAGATACAACACCTCAAACAGACCGTCGAAAAATTACGTGATGAGTTGGAGGCAAAACATGCCTAAGAATGCGCAAGCAGCCATAGACGCTAACGAGCTCCAAAAACGAATAGACTCCCTAAACTCAAAGTTAAGAACATCAGAGCTTCTGCTCTCAGTCTCCCAGAAAATTGCCGGGCTCAAGAATCTCAGTGAGATCCTCTGGACCATTATCGAGACGACCACCGAGACACTCAACGCAGACAGGGGCAGCCTGTTTCTGAATGACCCTCTCACCGGTGAGCTATACTCTCGAGTGGCGCAGGGAGAGCTCATCAGAGAGATCAGAATACTCAACTCTACCGGCATCGCCGGATCTATCTTCCAGTCCGGAGTCGGTGAGATCATCCACGACGCCTACGCCGACGATCGGTTCAATTCTAAGATCGACGAACAGACTGGATACGTCACCAAGAACATCGTCTGCGCGCCTGTCAAGACGTTCCGTGGTGACGTGATCGGGGTGATCCAGATCCTGAACAAAAAACGGGGAAGATTTACAAAGGAAGACCTCGAAATCGTCCAGGGTATAACGCTCCAGGCAGCCGTATCGCTCCAAAATGCCCAGGGGATGGAGGAAATGGTCAAGTCACGCGAAAAAGAAATGAAGTTCCTCGACGTGGTCGCCGAGGTCACCTCAGAGATCGAACTGGGCTCATTACTCCAGCGTGTCATGGTCGAGGCGACCAAGATGTTAGACGCGGACCGTGCGACCCTGTTCTTGAACGACGTCAGAACCAACGAGCTGTTCTCCCGTGTCGCGATGGGTGAGGGTATCGGCGAGATCCGTCTTCCCAACAACGCGGGCATCGCGGGGGCCGTCTTCCAGAGCCGTCAGACCATTAACATTCCCCACGCTTATGCCGACCTCAGATTTAATCCGGGTTTCGATAAGCAGACCGGCTACTTCACTCGCTCAATTCTATGTGTGCCCATCATCAACAAAGACGGAGACTGCATCGGCTGTACCCAGGCCCTCAACAAGAAAGGCGGTGGATTTACGGTCGAGGACGAGTCACGTCTGAAAGCATTTACCCAACAGGTTTCTATCGCACTCGAGAACGCAAAACTTTTTGAGGACGTCGCCAAAGAGCGAGCCTACAACCACAGCATGCTGACCAGCATGTCAAACGCCGTGATCACGATTAACGACGAGGGCAAGATCATCACCTGCAACAAGTCGGGCCTCAAAATATTGAAAATCCGGGACAGCGATATCCTCGGTAAAACCGCGGGGGAGTTTTTCACTAACGGCCGGTCCTGGATCCTCGAACGAATCAAACAGTGCGAGGAAGACAAAGAGCCCGAGTTCTTGATGGACGCCGAGATAGAGGTCGGTTCAGAGCAAGACGATAACGTCGAAATAGTGTCCGCAAATATTAGTTTCCTGCCGCTCGAAAACCAGGACCCAGACGGCCGAATGGACCAGGCCAGCGGGCACCTAGGCACCATGATCATGGTCGAAGATATCTCTGACGAGAAACGCATGAAGTCGACCATGTCGCGTTACATCGATCCTAACATCGCGGACCAGCTGATGTCCGACGGAAGCGACATCATGGGTGGGCAGGAGACAATCGCTACAGTCCTGTTCTCCGACGTCCGTAGCTTCACGACGATCACCGAAACACTCGGAGCGCAGGGCACGGTGACCCTGTTAAACGAGTACTTCGACATCATGGTCGAGGCCATCAACGAACAGGGAGGCATGGTCGACAAGTTTATCGGTGACGCAATCATGGCCGGATTCGGAATCCCCTTCTCACACGAGGACGACGAAGACAGGGGCGTACGCGCAGGTATCAATATGATCAAACGTCTCTGGGAGTGGAACAAGCAGCGAGAAAAAGAAGGAAAAATGCCCATCGACATGGGTCTTGGACTCAACACGGACAAGCTTCTGTCGGGTAACATCGGCTCGTCCAAGAGGATGGACTACACCATGATAGGCGACGGTGTTAACCTCGCGGCACGTCTAGAGAGCGCGTGTAAGTCCTACGCCGCAAGGATACTAATCAGCGACTTCACCTACCAGAAGCTTAAGGGAACCTACCAAATCCGATACATAGACGACGTGATCGTTAAAGGTAAAACCGAGGCCGTTGGCGTCCGAGAAGTGCTCGACTACCACACCACAGAGACTTTCCCTAACCTGATGGACACCGTAAATCATTTTAATGAGGGCCGAATATCGTTCAAAGCCGGCGACTGGGAAAAGGGTATTCGCTCATTTAGCGAGTGCCTCAAGGCGAACCCCAACGATAAGCTTTCAAAGATCTACATTGACCGCTGCGAGACGATGAAGGAGCGTAACCCACAGGACTGGGACGGAATCTGGGTCATGGAGACCAAGTGACGGCAACGCACATGGCGGCTAGTTTCTGTTAGTGTTGACCGAGAGACCGACGTAACCGGATAGCTATGCAGGTATTTTTTGCGGGGACCAGGGGCGCGTACCCGACGCTCAGTCCAACCAACCAGAAGACAGGTGGTAACACGAACTGCGTCACGGTCTCGGTGGGTGACGATCGTCTGATCATCGATGGCGGCACTGGTACAGAGAATATCTCGCCTCGCGATACCGACGACACGATACTGTTGTCGCATTTTCATCTCGACCACCTGATCGGATTACCTATGTTCCTCACGCGGAAGGAACAGGGTAGCTGCTCAATTATCAAAGCAGTCGGGCCCAAGAGCACCAGCACGAAAACAGTCTTATCCAAAATATTTGGGACGGAATTCTTCCCTGTACCGCTCGAGGTAATACACCCAATCCTCGACTACCACGACTTCGACACACAGACACGGATCGGGAAATGGTCGATCTCCGCCCACCCACTGAATCATCCCGGGGGCAGCTTCGGTTACCGGATCAGTCACCAAGACTCAGATCAGACCTTTACGCACCTCCTCGACCACGAACACGGAACCCCGATAGACCAGGCTCTGATGGAGTTCGCGCGCGGGAGCTCCCTAGTCGCGTGGGACGGCTGCTACGAGTCAGACATTTACCCAAATGTTAAAGGCTTCGGTCACTCGACATGGGAAGCGGGGATCCAATTTGGCGACACGATAGGCTCACCGGTGGCGATCTCCGGCCACCGTTTCAACCGAACCGACGATGAGTGCGACCAGATCGAAGGAACGCTACCTAGCCCCCACTTACTGGCGCGTGACCGGCTCTTGGTCGATCTCCCTCTGGTCTAGTCGTTGCGCTTACTGATTATCATATCTACCTTTCTTAGCTTTGCTATGGCCGGTTGCGCGACTCAGATCATTGAAAAAAAGATGATCGAAGACCTGATTCCCATACACACCGAGCAACTCACAGTCGAAACGAACAAAGGCAGTCCGCCGAGATGGTTTGTATTGATCGAGGGCGACGGCGCTGCCTGGCCTACTCCGACCCGGCCACCGATCGATCCGACGCCCAAAAACTCTAGCGTGCTAGAGCTCGCAGAACTTATCCACCAAAGATCCAAATCGAACGTGCTTTACTTGGCCCGACCCTGCCAGTATCCGAAAAAAACCGGCGCCAACTGTCAACCCAAAGACTGGACGACCGACCGGTTCGCGGCAAAACACGTGGACTCTCTGTTAGGAGCGTTTACCCGGCACGTGCCTCAAGGCGCGCAGGTTACACTGTTCGGACACAGCGGTGGTGGCGTGATGGCGCTCCAGCTGGCGGGTCGTCTCGGAGACAGGGTAGCAATCAGAAAAATTGTGATGACCGGGACACCTGTGGACGTTAACGCGTGGACCCAAGCAAACGGATACTCCGGGCTGACCTTAGAAAACTACCCAGACTCACTGCGTGACCTTGCCGCTCGATCCGTCCCAGTATTCGCGTTGTTCGGAGACCTAGACTCAGTCGTACCGGAAAGCTACATGGGAGTCGCCGCCGAGGCCGGACTATCGATCCAGATACGGGTGCTGAACAACACAAGCCACGACCAACTGGCGAGATCTGAAAATACTTTGAAGATCCTGCTAGATCCATAGCCGCCAACTCACAATCCACCATTTAAATAAAAAATATCTACAGACGCTAACGTCAAGAACTAATTGACTTCAAGACAAGAGGTCGTATGTTAGAGTATCGAACAAACCACGATCGGTGATGCCTATGGTCTCAACCTTTAAACATCTAAGTTGCGTAATTGGATCCTTGGTACTGGGCGGGTGCGCAACGTTAGACAAGGCAAAATCTGAGTGGGACGCGCTGGTAAAGAGCGACTCGCAGACCGTCCAAGAAAAACAACAGGAATTTGCGAAGACCCTTCCAGAAAAGACCCTGATAGAGCTCTGTCTTAGCCACGACAAAGAGATGCGATGGGGTTACTTGTCGCGCCGCGACTACGTGTTCATTGAAATCTCAGAGGAACTCAAACGCCGCGGCGAGGACCCTCTGGTCTGCAGAAAAACATCGGAGCACGCCCGGTGACTAGTCGAGAGCGACGTCTCTCTTAAAATTCGGGACCTGCTCAATATCGAGGGTGCGGCAGATGATCCCCCGGCAGATACCAAAAAGCCCCGAGTTCATCCCAGAGAAATACTGTAGCAGCTTAGGCCCATTAATTAACCAACCGTTAAGTGTCTTGGTGACTTCGAACTGCTCAAAACAATGCTCGCCCGAAATCGCTTCGCAGAGCCCTACTATCATCCCCTCGCCACATAGAAACTCCCCCTTCCTGTGCTTGAGCGTCAGCTGGCCAGACGACACGATCAAGGCGTCTTGACGTTCCACCATCGCCTTCAAAGCCGCGGTCGAGTCGATGTGGACGGTTTTCATGGTGAGATCTTTGGTGATTCGCTCGAACAGGGAACCCGCAGGCGTCTCCGGCGGAAAACTAAGCTCGACAGGAAACTCAGCCTTTTCTCGGATCAGCCTCCGCATCTCGTTGCGCTGATTGAGCTGCAACATCATGGCTCTGAGCGTTTTCTGTACAAACAATGGCTGCGCCTCGATAGCCCTAGTCAGGCTGGCGGCTGTGATCTCTAGACACAGCACCTGCTCCCTCGCAAAAGCAGACGCGCCTCTCAACCCTTTGTAAAGAATCGCTTGCTCACCAAAGCTCTCACCTTGCCCCAGCGTAGCTATCACGGTGTCTGACCCATCAAGACGTATCTCGATCGAGCCACTCAGCACAACATAGAGATGATCAGCTGGGTCACCTTCATGAAATAAGTAGTGCCCTGGCTTAATGAGAACCTCATAAAACTCGGCATTACGGGTCGACGGCCTACGGATGATAGGTCGGATCTCTTCGCGTTTTTTTCCCGTACTTGCGCCGGTCTCTTCCGTGACATCGTCAGGGTCACGTATTACAGGAACCTCGTACTTGCGCTGACGAAGGCTAGCAATATGCTCGGCGAGTGTCTGCTCGACTAGAGGCTCCGCTGGCATGAAACACGCTCCCGTAGGTGACGATTGATGAACTACCTTTCTTATCGACAGCTTACGCGATAGTTTAAGTTGAACCAGCAGGAAAAAGCATCCGATTCACCCAGAAACGTGTTTACCTTAGTTTTTTTCTTGAGTTTTACGGAAACTACGTATATTTTCCGCAGAATTAGAGTCAGTTAAAAAGTAACCTCTGCGGTTCGAGTGACAACAGGCTCGTTTATGCGATACTCCAGCTGAGGTTGATGGACAAATGGATAGGCCATGTTACGGAAAATTAGCTTAACTCTCGGCTGCTTGGTGCTCCCGCTATTTGTACAGGCAGACGAAGAAGAGCGGACTGTGAGCGCCGCCAAGGCCGCGACAGGTGCCGCACGCAACCTGATCTCAAATTTTTCTGTTCAATCATTCGGGCCCACTATGCCCATCTTCCGGTATCGGCTCGGTCTCAACGACTCTGATCTACGCGGGATCGCCGCCGGCGAACAGGAAGAGCGAGACGCTGAGGACGAGTTCGTCACACGCTCGTTTTCGGTAACGCCTACGGTCGCGAATATTAATAACCAGATCACGCCGATCCTGACCGAAGGTCAGGTGAGACTAATGATCCTCGGGGTAGAGTGGTTCGACGAGCTTGAACTAACCGCCAAAGGGGTAACCTTCACGGTCGACAACATGGATATCACCTCAACCGAGCGGGTCCCTCCTGCAGCCGACGTAACCTCCAGCGTCGATGGCTCTGGGTACACGATTGCACCCTACTTTGTCCGACAAACAGAGTCTGGCGGGATCCATGACGTTTCTGTCGGGATTGGCAAAAACAGCATGAAAACGAAGAGTAGTTCGGCCACTGCGTCACTAAACTCCGATAGGCGTTTTATCAGCACCGGGTACAGCTCGGCGGAGGCTCTTTCTGACACCCTTCTCGTGCAGTACAAATTCACCGCCAGCCACACTCAGGATAGCGTACCGGCCTACACACAGAGCGATGGTACCGCAGTTCCCAAGTCTGGGACCAAGCACACCCAGATGATGGCTGAGGCTCGGTTCACTCAAGACATGGGCGGGATAGCTCCTTTTCTCGGCCTGAGCCTGATATGGAACTCATTCACCGCATCGGGGGGAAGCGGTCCTGCTCCGCGTGAGTATGACTACACGCCGCTCCTGTCGGTCGGCTTCAACTTCTCCAATGATCTGCTGTATGGCATGGTAGCGATGCAGGGTGAGCGTGATAAGAAGACCACTCAATTCTACATTGGGTTCCGATTCTGACTACCGGATACCGGGAACCCTTGGATTCGTGAGCTGTCGCATCAAAGTATCGAATCCAGATGATCGCAAGAACGCCGGACGGTCGTCGAGAATCTGAAGCAATGGCTCGCCCGGCTTAGGATCTTTTGGGGTGAATCCTGACTTTTCTTTTTCAATCATCGCCGTCTGACCCGTCTCAAGCTTCATCTCGGTCTGACCATCATGGACGTAGTTATAGATCCCAGCCCGATCTTCCTGGCCGTCGCCAATCATCGCGACCTCTATGTCAGTTCCACGTATACCGATGGTCGCAGTGCCGGCGCTGAACTTGACGTTGTCCCGATTTTTCTTCGCTATTTCCCCGCTAACGGCGCGTATCCCACCCTTGAGAATCGAGGTCTCTTGCTTATCGGTCGACTTCTTTTCATACACCAGATCCTTTAAAAGCACCTCGGAATTAGGCCGAATAATCATCTTGCTCTTATCGATCATCCTGATGAACACCTGATCTTTTGAACCGGTCACGATCTTATCCCCGGCCTGGACCTTAAACTTTTTCTTGGCTTTAAGCGTCTCAGAACCCCGCTGGATATCGACATTACCTTTCGCCTTCAGCACCGTCCCTATGTCTCCGGCAAATAAATCCCCAGAGAACGCGAGCAAAGCAGCAAAAAAAACCGAGCCTATCCATCTCATCATGACAATACTCCTATTTTGTTGTGAATTTAGTGACACCGTTCCAGTCTTTCGGTGGCGGGTTCGCTATGTAATTCTCGCAGGCACCTCGCAACCAGTCGTACAGAGGTCGGTCCCCAAACTCAGAAATCATCTGATCGAGTGACTCCTGGACTTGCTTGAACTGCTGTCCACGGTACCCCTCGAGTAACTCATCCCAACCACTAAGCTCTCGCTTGGCCTCGTCGTCTAGATCTGCCTCTAGCGCGACAGGCTCATAAATAATAACCGGCTGCTCTTTACCCTTGACCAGCACCTTGTCCAACTCTCTAAATCTGACTCGGGGACACTCAGCGACGGTGAATTCTGACACGATTGTCCACACACCATACTGACGGGTTAAACCCTCAAGACGAGCCCCAAGGTTAACCGCATCACCCATCACCGTGTAGGCCTTCCGAATCTTAGAGCCCATGTCACCGACGCTCATATCACCAGTGTTGATTCCGATCCCAATGGAAATAGCGGGCCAGCCGCGCTCGACGCAAACCTTTGCGAGTCCGTCCAACGCCTCGATCATCTTGATCGCCGCCACGACTCCTCGCTCAGCGTGGTCCTCAGCATCGATCGGGGCGCCCCAAAACGCCATGATCGCGTCGCCAATGTACTTATCGAGTGTTCCGCCCTCGTCGCGGATGACCTGAGTCATGGTGGTCAAATAGAGGTTAATAAACTCTGACAACTCAGACGGCGCGAGCTGCTCAGAGATCGACGTAAAACCTCGTACATCTGAAAACAAGACAGTCATCTGAAGACGTTGTCCCGCCATCGAATAGCGCTCCGGATCCTCTGCCATCTTCTTTACCAGTTCGGGCGGCACGTACTGTCCAAATAAATCAGTGAACTGCTTCTTCTTGCGATACTCCTCGAGAAACCCTATCACCAGTTGAGAGAGCATCAGCAGGATGAACGCAAGAAATAGGGTTCCTACCGCGAAGTAGACACCATCAAACCAAAGGAATCCGGCCGCCCCAAAGAGACCAGCAACGCCCGCAACCAAGCCCAAAATCAAAATAGTCGGCGAGAGGCTCGGTAGCACAAACAGTGAGACTACCGCCAGGCCAGCGAGTCCGGCATAATCAGCAAGCTGCTTCCAGTGAGGCACCATCAGGAGCGCCTTGGACGGCTCAAGCATCGCGGCAAGTAGCGTCGCATGAATCTCGACTCCAGGATAAATGGCAGAGAACGGGGTCGCTCGCAAGTCCAGAAGGCCAGGCGCCGTAGTTCCGACGATAACGTGTTTTCCTCTCAGCTCAGTGGGATCAATATGTCCATCAACCACGTCTGCTATCGAAATGTATTTGATCGCCCCGGCCCCGCCCCGAAATGGCACAAGCATCGCCCCCTCGAGATCCAGCGGTAGCTCAATATCAGAGTCACCTACTCGGTAAGCTACGCCCTCAGCTCCCACATCGATCGCGCTCAGAATCGGAAGCTCGATGGCACTGGGGTCCTTGTCAAGACCGACGGACAGACGGAGCATCGCCAACGAGAGGGTCTCGTAGAGGTCGTCCTCATAATCGATGAACAGCGGCACCCGTCTTATCACACCGTCTGTTTCAACGAGAGGGTTAAAGTGCCCGGCCACCGTAGCCGAGTCGGAAAATCGTTCAAGGTTGGAGCCGAACGATACCGCCGAAGGGAACCACTGCACAGCCTCCCGTTCGTCAGCGAAAATGGTAGCTATCGGCAACCCGCCCGCGGGGGTACCCTCAGAGAATCCAAAATAGTAACCGAGACTGATCGGGTAACTCATTAAGAGCTCCTCGAAGAGCCCGTCGTAATCTAACGAGGGACCGATCTCCTCGAGAAGTTGAGTAAAGGCCTGATCATCGGCTAAAGGACCCTCGGCGAGCTTTTCCAAGACAGGGAGGCCCGACGAGGTATCTGCCTCAGCAAGTACGATATCGAGGCCCAGGACCTTGATCTGATATTCGTCGAAGAGAATTTGAAACAGCTCAACCAGAACGTTTCGTGACCAGGGCCAGCGGCCAAGCTCAGGCTTCGCTAGGCTCGCCTCATCAATATCGAGGATCACTACATCATCGGTATCAAACTCACGAGGGTAACTCGTAATCAGACGATCGTAGATCGCCAGATCAAGGCTATGAATTGACGCCAGAAAAAAAGACCCCGAGCTGTGCAACCCCGCACCCAAAAGCACGAGAGAGATTATTGTTATTCTTAGTTGCTTCATAAATTACTCCGCACGGTGTTAGTCTGATCCTGTTATGTATTTGATGCAACGATGTACAAGCTATTTTTGGAGCCTAATATGGAGTCCCGGGTCAGCAGGACAGAGTTTTTACAGGGTGACGTCATCTTCGAGATGAATGCACCGGCCAAGCACATCTATGTACTCGAGGACGGCGAGCTTGCCGTCACCTACGGTGATAACCCGGAGACTGAAATTGGCACAATCCTGCAGGGCGAATCATTCGGTGAAAGCGCGCTACTGATCGGAGGCAAACGATCCGCGACCATTCGGTGCGAAACCGACGTCACCGTTCAAGCATTTGACTCAGAGAGTATCCAGGGGATATTCAAGCAGTGGGTCGACGGGAAGCGGATGTGCCAGTGTCTTCTGATCGAGATGATCAACAGCAACGAGTTCAGACGAAAATCAGCCCTAAGCGACGCAAAGGAGGAGCCTAAATCAGCTGCCCTAACCGACCTCGTCAACAGCGCGGTCGGTGCGATCGCCACACTTGCGCAAACCGTAAGACACCCAGACCAAATTTTAGAAGGATGGGAACAAGGGAATGCGTTTTTAGTGACTGGAGGTCACGCAACAATCCAACGGGGTAACGGCTCGACCGACATCGGCTCCGACACCTGTCTTGGCGCGTCGCAACTGATTTTGGGTAAGAAACCCAGTGACGCAATCGCTATCGATACTATCTCTCACCCATTAGCTGGGTGGTTTATCCCTATCACAGATCAGTACAACAAACTGACCGAACTTAATAAGGGACTGGCGGCCGTAGCGCGCGGCATCGCGCACAAGACCGCCAGATCTGCCGTCTTAAGCTGACTAGCTGGGCAGCGAAGTCCTTACCAGTTGCTTTCCAGCGAACACGACCCCTTCTTTGGACGAGTCTAGTCCGCAAACGGAATGCAATAGATTTAAAATATCGTCAGACGCTCCCTCGTCGGCGATGACCGTAATAATCGAGGCCTCGCCGTAATCACCAAACTCACGGTACTCAAACAGATCGTTTGATCGACCGCCAGCCACAAACGCGACCACTACCGATGGGTGATTCGCGAGCCCTTCCAAGACAAGCTCGGTGTGCGCCTTATGGATCAGCGCGCCAAGTTCAATGTGCACAGCTCAGACCCTCACGCAATCTTCGTAATCACGGCATCAGGGATATACGTCCCGACCTTCTCGAGCCGTGACATATACATGATCCCCTTGCCCGGTGTGTCTAGCTGGGCAGCCAAATACATCGCCTCGAAGATGGCATTGGACTGCTCTTCAGAGACGATGATCCGGATGACTTCCTTCTGCTCGTCGATGGTTACACCGATCAGACCCATCCGTTCCCGCACTCCTGTACCTCGCGCATAGTTGATTGTCGCACCCTGGGCACCAGCGTTCTTTGCCGCCTCAAGGACCTCCTCGGCGAGACCGTTTTGGAGGACGCAGGTGATCAACATCGCATCTGTTAAATAAGTGACATTCCTTTGAGACATAACGTTTCTCCTTTCTGATTCTTAAGCAACTTCAGCTTCTGGATGAGCCATAGACGCCCTAACCCGGATAAAGATACCCATCGAAAGCACCGCAACAATCGGACAAATACTCGCAAGCGACAGGATCCCGAACCCTTCGACCGCGGAGACCGCGTTACCGAGACCGAGACCCATCGCGAGCACCAACGGCACCGTGACAGGGCCAGTAGTCACACCCGCGCTGTCCCAGCCAACGTTGACGAACTCTTCGGTCGACAAGACGGTCAGAACGATCCCGACCGCGTATAGAGGTAGGAGGACTTTCATTAAATCAAACCCGATCACAAGCTTGGCGATCCCTAGCGAGATGCCCACCGCCACTCCGGTCGCCACGCTGTACATCAGCATCGACTTTTTGAACGCACCGTTGGTCAGGTTCTGTACGGTCAGACCAAGCGCGTTAAGCGCGGGCTCGGCGAGTGTCGCACCAAACCCGAGTAAGAACGCGAACACGATCACGATCATCAACCCAGACATCTCGGAGTACAGCGGCGAGAACTCGCTCGCTCCGATCTTCATAAAGGCCGCAGGAAGGATACTGCCGGTCTGCGCGCCGATCGCGCCGAGTCCGTAGGTAAGGCCGACGTTAAAGATACACATACCGATAATCGACAACGCTAGGCCGTAGGTGGTGACCATCTTATTGGGTAGTCGAGACTTCAGCACAACGAAGAGCACGAACATCAAGAAAATCACAAGAGGTAGGATCGCCCGGACACCCAACACGATCTCAACGAGAGGTGTCTGATCCCACACGGAAGGCTCAGCAACGACGACTGTTGAAGCTGACTGAGCCGCGGCAATGATCTCTTCGGGGGTAACCACGAACGAGCAGTAGATCGCCAAGATTAGCACCGAGAGGATCGGAAACAACGATGCCATCGTCACGACCCCGAACCCTGATAACGATGAGTCACCCTTCCCCGCCGCATTCGCGATACCGATCCCCAGAGACAACACCAGCGGGACCGTCACGGGACCAGTCGTCACCGCACCGCAGTCCCAAGCGAGACCCAAAATGGTTTTGAGGTTGGGGTCCATCCAGCAATAAAACGTGAGAACAACAACCGGAGCCATCGCCGCGTATATCATCGGCTTCAACGACCAACCCCGGACAAAACGTATCGTCCCGAGGATCGCCGCGACACCGACACCGCCACCAACCATCAATACAAGCGGCATGGTCCAGTTGTTCAGCAGTTCGTATAGGTATGGCGCCTTCGTGACGTCGACCGACGCCCCAAACGCTTGCAACGCACCGATCGCCGGCTCGGCGAAGGTTACCCCGACACCTAAGATACCGATGATCAGCAAAACAACACCCATGGTGGCCTTTTTAGGCAGGTTGTCGCCGATAATGGTACCGAATGGCATCAGACCCGTGTTGAGGCCCTCCATGAATACGGCGAGACCGACGATCACAGCGATCAGACCGAGGCACAGCGTCAGCGCGGCTTCGATCGGTTGCTGCAGCACGAATAGCTGGAACAGCATCAGGTATGCCGCGAGTGGTACGACCGCAGACACCTGCTCCATGATCCGGGTCGAGGTGTACGGCCACAGTAGCCCGATGGCCTGCTTGAACGACACATCGATCGGTTGTGGCGCCCCAGGGCTGAGTCGGGTCAGGTCATTGAAACTGGCTGTCCTGTGACGGACAGCGACTTGGTTGAGATAGTCAGAGTAACGCATCCATGGGCCCTCAACTGCTGTATTGATTTATTATTGAACACGGTTATCGCACGTTTTTCTTATTTTTGCTAGCCGTTACAAAGCTCGGTTCGGGATCGTGCCCGGTTTTGAAGTCCACAAACCCCTTTATTTTCTAGCAAACTAGTGGGATGTTTAGCTCTGTTGATGTGATGCAAGAGCACTTTAATGAGAATAGTTATCGCAACCTCTTTAATGAGAATAGTTATCGCAACCTCTTTCACTGCTTTCCTCATCGGCTGTAGTGGGACATATGAACGGATGGATGCTTGGATGGGTACCAGCAAGGCGTCCGTTTTGCTTGCGTTCGGTCGGCAGCCGGACGCGACAGGACAAGACGCACTTGGCGACTGGGTGCGCTGGGATCGACACGAAGACGGAGGATGCTCAGACCGGTTTTCGTTCCAATCCGACACAGTCGTGGGGTACGCCTCAGACTGTGGGATATGGGGCGGTCTTTCAGTACCCAAGGCACCCTTATCTGAGCCTAAAGAATAATCACAAGACAGGACGACAGATATGCGAATCACCACCTACGCAATGATACTGCTGACCGGACTGTTGTCCGGCTGCAGCGGAAACGGAGTCCAGTACGCACGGATCGCGAACGAGACAATGACCACGAAGGGGTCAGTGTTTATCGGACGCGAGTCTCAGTGGATCGGGAACGCGGTCTCGGTCGAGGTACAGCTCAACGGGAGGCCGGTCGCAGTCTTGGTTCAGGGTCAAGCAGTCTCGTCCATAGCGCGGGCTGGGGAGAACATCGTCACGATTATCCCCACGGGGCCGGCGAGACTGGTCTATGACCCACAAGAAATCCGGTTCGAGGGCTCCGGAGACGTTAACAAGTTTATCCTGATCAGGGTCGACCATGTGGTACCCGGGTTCGGCGGCGAGATCCGGGTCATCGAAACCGACTCCAAGGTCTTCGCGACCGCGGTCGGGAGCTAAGTTTCGGCCAGTGACGCTGTGCGTGCTTATGGGCACCCCCTCCGCTTCCCTTGACCGGGGGCCTGGCCTTCTTCGACCGGGACGACCCCATACACCCCAGGTGTCCCTAGGGCACCAGCCGGACCCGACCGATCCGGACCGTCAGGGGTCTGTCGGCGTGGATCAGGAACGGGGTCGTGACCGACGCGAAGTCCATCCCCGCCTCGTCGAGGTCGGTCAGCGGGACGCTGACCGTGATCCAGCCGCTGTCGTCCGATGCGGCCGGCAGGTAGCCCGCGAGGTCGACCTCACCAATACACGGCCAGACGCAGTGCATCGCGAGACGGAGCGGGCCCGGGGGCACGGTGTCGACCGCGAGCTCAAACTCGATCGAGCCGCCCGCGTTCAGGTAACGCTTCAGGTCCAGCGGCTGCCCGTCGGGGACGCTCAGGTAGACCTGGGCCGGGTTATTGCCGGCGAACTCGACAAGGACCGCGTCCTGCTGGTGGCGGCGGTCGATCGGGGTCGTCCGTAGCCCGTCGATCTCGGTGACCGAGCCCCGCGACACGGGGACACCCCGCCAGTCGGTCGAAGTCCCGCCGATGTACATCACGAAGTCGTCGGACGCAGTGTGGCTGTAGAGGTCGAGCGGCTCGGTCGCCACGGCCTGGTCGGGCTCCGGCATCCCGCACCCGTAGTCCCGCGTGTCCAGAGCGATCGAGCCCGCGTCGGCGCCGAGCCGGTCGGAGCGTATGTCGTCGATCGACAGCCCGTAACCCAGAGGGAACAGCGGCCTGTGGCCTCCGGCCTCGGTCTGCTCAGACTCCGGGGCCGGGAGGTGGGCCAGGTGGGTCGGGGTGCTGTTGATGGTGTTGTCGCACTTGTTGGCGGGCCAGGAGTAAGGCAGCCGGCCGGTGAAGTCGTGTGTCCCGTCGCTGAACAGGAGGTCGGTGATCCCGGTCGCCTCGGTCCCCGGGAGCCAGGCCGCGACGAACGCGTCCGACAGTGTCAGCTCCTCGCTGACGTAGAGCGGCCGGCCCGAGTAGAACACCGTCACCACCCGGTGGCCGGCTGCCCTGAGGTCGCGGATCAGCTGCAAATCTTTACGGTACGACCGCTTGAGCTCGGAGTACTCGAGGGTCTTGGTCTTGCCAATGTCGCCCAGCATCTCGGCGTAGGGGTCCTCGCCGATCACAACCAGCGCGACCGTGTCGGGCCCGGCCCGGTCGATGTCGGTGACCACCCGGTCGTGCCCGAGAAGCCCCCGTGTCGCGGACAGGACCGTGGTCGCGCCCGGGAAGTCCTTCTCTAAAACGTTCTCGTTACCCTGCCAGGTCAGCGACCAGCCGCCGGTCTGTTTCTGGATGTCGTCGGCACCGCTACCGACCACCAGGACCGGTGCGTGGCGGCCGAGCGGTAGGATCTGGTCGTTCTTCAGGAGCACCAGCGACCGTCGGACCGCCTCGCGGGCGAGCTCACGGTGGTCACTTGAACCCAGCGTGGCCTGCCGGCCCGCGCCGACACGATCGGCCGGGCTCGGCTTATCCCACAGCCCGGCCCGGTGCTTGACCCGGAGGATCCGTGTCACCGCGTCATCGATCCGGGCCATCGGGATGGTCCCGTCCCTGACCTGGTCGACCGTGTTCCGGTAGAACGCCTGCCAGTCGGGGCGGGCCGTGACCATGATCAGGTCGTTACCGGCGAGGATCACCTGGGGGCAGTTACCCGGGGTGCAGTCGTTGAGCTCGGAGTGTCCGTTCCAGTCGGTTACCACGACCCCGTCGAAACCCATCTTGTCCTTGAGGACGTCCTGGATCAGGTAGCGGCTTCCGTGGATCTTGTAGTTGTAGTTCCCGGTCCCCGTCAGGTCGTAGTTCTTGTCGTTGTGCCAGGTATTGAAGGACGACATCACCACCTGCGCGCCGGCGTCGAGCGCGGACGCGTAGCCGACCGCGTGGAGGTTAATCAGGTAGGCCTCGGTGTAGTGGTTGTCGCCCCGGTCGACGCCATTGGATGTGCCCCCGTCCCCGACCCAGTGCTTGACGGTCGAGACCACCTTGCCGGCACCGAAGCGGTCCCCTCCCTGTCCCTGGAGCCCGTCGACCATCGCCGACGCGTAGGCGTGGACCACCGACGGGTCCTCCGAGTATCCCTCGTAGACACGGCCCCACCGGTAGTCTCTCGGGACCGCGACGGTCGGTGCGAAGGTCCAGTCGAGCCCGGTCGCGTTGATCTCGGCCGCGGTCGCGGACCCGATCCGGCGGACTAGGTCCGGGTCGCGTGCCGCGCCGAGCCCAATGTTGTGCGGGAACAGGGTCGCGCCGAACACGTTGTTGTGCCCGTGGACCGCGTCGGTGGCCCACGCGAACGGGACACGGAACCCACGGCCCTCGTAGGCCCGGTCGCCTGCATGGTAGTAAGTGTCGGCGGCCTGGGCCCAGTCGGCCGCGGTCGCGTACTTGTCGTTACCCGGGAAGGCGCCGCCGCCGTTCAGTATCGTCCCCAGCTTATACTCGGTAACCTCGTCGGGGGTCACCTCACGGAGGTCGGGCTGGATCATCTGCCCGACCTTCTCCTCGAGGCTCATCCTAGCCAGGATATCCGCGATGAATGCCTCACGTTTGGGGTCGTACCCGACCGCGGAATCGATCCGGGGCCAGTCGTCGGCGTAGTTCAGGCTGGGGATCGTGGTGTCGGCGTTGGCGGTCATCGGGGTCACTCCTGGTAGAAGGCACAGGTAAAGAAATACTGATAGAGGGGTCAGGCTACGGGACACGGGGTTTCGGGTCTCAGGCCTGGGGGCGCTTGAACAGCGCGGTCGCGTGCCAGCGGCTACTGAACAATCCGGCCCGGGAAATATCGAACCCCACCAGTTCAAAGCCGCGGTCGCCGGACTCGATCGCCTTCTTGCCGACCCACTCCTGGGCCTCCCGGTACGACCTGCAGTCGGTCTGCCCGACCGCCATGTGCTCCCAGCGCCGCATCGCGTTCTCCCCTGTCATGAGCCTTTAAGCTACCATAATTGAAAGCGCTTTCAAGCGCAGATTGAGTTCATAGTGGTGTTTTCGTTGGCCGGCCAGGGTTGACTGACGGTCTCGGTCGTCATTCACTAACCGTCGAGCCAAATCATTTGACAAGGAATAGGCGATGACCCTGGTACTGCACAAGCTGCTCCCCCTGATTGTGTCACCGCTCGGGCTGGTAGTCGCTCTGGTGGCTCTGTCAATTGTCCTCCGGCGGCGCTGGCTAGCTGGTGTCGGGCTAGCGATGTTGCTGGTTTGTGCGCTCCCGTTGACCGGGGACCGGCTCTGGGAGTCGCTCGAGGCAGACTACCCCTACCGCTCGATCGAGTCGGTCGAGAGCGCCGACGCGGTGGTGGTCCTGAGCGGGATGCTCGAGTGGCTCGAGACCGAGGATGGCGTCGTCACTCAGTGGGGGGAGGCCACCGATCGGCTCTTCGCGGGGATCGACCTCCTCAACGCAGGCAAGGCACCCCTGATCATCTTCAGCCGGGGGCAGTACCCGTGGGCCGACCTGCCACCGGAGGGCGAGGAGCTCGCCAAGCGGGCGATCTCGATGGGTGTCCAGGACACACAGATCCTCCTGACCGGCATCGTCACCAACACCGCAGACGAGGCGAACGAGGTCAAGACATTAATGGAGTTCGGTGGCATGAGACGCGCGATTCTTGTGACCTCGAGCTTCCACATGCCCCGCGCGAAGATGCTGTTTGACCATGCGGGCGTGCAGGCCATCCCTTACCCGACGGATTTCCGTTCTTCTGGGGGCTACGGCGACTGGATGAGCTTCGTCCCGAGCGCCCACGGACTGAATAAGACGTCCGAGGCGGTCCGTGAATTCATTGGCCGGATTTATTATCAGGTCACGTTTGCGTTCGATGAGTGATCGAATACACTCGGGTTCATAATTAAATCACACGACAGAGATGACCATGTCACGCGCGAACCGGATCACCGACAACGACGCCCTCCTGAATAACCTGCACCGGCTGATGTGGGACGCCTCCGACGCGATCATGACGGTCTACAAGGAGGACGACTTCGGCGAGATCCTCAAGTCCGACCAGTCGCCGGTGACACGTGCCGACCTCGCGGCACACCACGTGCTGGTCGGTGGGTTAAAGAGGCTGATGCCAGAGACCCCGGTTGTGAGCGAGGAAGACGCCGAATCCGTTGCGATTGGTCGCGATGCGTCCTGCTACTGGCTGATCGACCCATTGGATGGGACCAAGGAGTTCATCAACCGGAACGACGAGTTCACCTGCAACCTCGCGCTGGTCGAGGACCACCAACCGACGCTCGGGTTCGTCTCGGTCCCCGCGCTGGGGCTCCTCTACTACGGCGGGCCCACAAGTAAGTCGAAGCGAATCAGCCGCCACGGCGAGATCACGAGCCTTAAGCCCTCTCAACAGCCTGGGCTGACACGTATTGTCGCCTCCAAGTCCCACCTCAACGCCGAGACACAGGCGTTTATCGACTCGATCGAGGGCGAGGTTGAGTTGGTTCAGGCCGGGAGCTCATTGAAGTTCCTGAGGGTCGCCGAGGGGCTGGCCGACATCTATCCCCGGCTCGGCCCGACATGTGAGTGGGACACCGCCGCCGCGCACGCGGTGGTGCTGGGTGTCGGTGGGTCGGTCACAGACCTCGATGGGGCAGAGCTCCGCTACGGCAAGGACGACATCCTTAACCCGTACTTTGTGGTGCGCGCACAGACATCATGACGGACGTTAGCGATCGCTTGATGTCCCGGTCAAAATTCTCGTGGGGCCCGACGGCCTCCAGGTAGACCAACCGAATCGCCTCATCAACACTGTACCCCAACAGATAGAGCTGATTGTGGCTCCTAAACTTGTAAACAAACAGATCCGCTAAATCGCCTTTTTTTCGCTCACCGACACTCGGAGAACTAGCGACCGTCCTTCCGCCACGACATCGTCTTCATCACACTCTTCCTGACCGACTCGGTCTCTGTGCCGACACCCTATTGAATCGGCTGCGTTACCGTCCGCATCTGCTCACCCCTGTAATATAAGAAAAATGTCGTCAAACTCATAATTTGCGGTTTAGGTTCGATAATAGTTAAACTATTAAAGATAATTTACAAAATTTCAGAGATATTATGACATTTGACGACATCCTGAACTCGGGCGACCTGCTTGACGGGGTATGGGACACGCAGCGGCTGACCAGCGCTCTGGAAGGCGCGGTCTCAGCGGCGACGCAGAAAAAAATAGAGCGCCTACTCGCCGACCGTGGCCTGCTGTTTCCGGTCGCGTCCGACGGGACCGCGCGCGACGAGCACGAGCGGCCGGGCAAGCGGTCGGTCATCAGGGCGATCGTCGATCGCGCCAAGGCAAAACGGCAGCGGCTCCTTTTGATGTCCTCCCACGAATTCAACGGGCTACGTTACCTGGGTTTCAACGACGGGCGCTCGGTCCGCCGGTGGGTATTCAGCAAGGACACGATTGATTCAGGTGTTTTGGCCCACGCGCTGGAGGCCCTCGCAGCCGACGAGGGTCGCGACCTCCTGATCATCCCGACCGGGCCGGTCGTGTTCCCGTGCCGGTTGCTGGCCCGCGGATGGCGCTCGAACGAGACCAAGATCAACGGCCACCGGGTCCGGCTGTGTCTCGAGGCGTACTCGCACGGACGTGCCGAGATCGCACTGACCGCGAACCGGAAGCACAAGCTCCCCCGCGGCGAGCACCTGACCCACCTCGACCGGCTCGAGGCCGAGTCGATGCACATCATCCGTGAGGTGATGGCCGAGTCGGAAAATCCTGTCATGCTCTACTCAGTAGGCAAGGACAGCTCGGTGATGCTGCACCTAGCGAGAAAGGCATTTTATCCAAGCCCGCCACCCTTCCCGCTCCTGCACGTCGACACCCGCTGGAAGTTTCAGGCGATGTATGATTTTAGGGACTACATGGCCGAAGAATCCGGGATGGACCTATTGGTCCACATCAACCCCGAGGGCGTCGAGAAGAACATCAACCCACTGGACCACGGATCGAGCCTGCACACCGACATCATGAAGACCCAGTCACTAAAACAGGCACTGGATCACTACAAGTTTGACGTGGCCTTTGGCGGGGCGCGTCGTGACGAAGAGAAGTCACGGGCCAAGGAGCGTGTGTTCTCGTTCCGGACCGCTGAACACCGCTGGGACCCCAAAAACCAACGACCCGAACTCTGGAACCTCTACAACGGCCGAAAGAGCCCGGGCGAGAGTATCCGCGTATTCCCACTCTCGAACTGGACCGAGCTCGATATCTGGCAGTACATCTACCGTGAACAGATCCCGATTGTGCCGCTCTACTTCGCGGCCGAGCGTCCAGTCGTTGAGCGCGACGGGATGCTGATGATGGTCGACGACGACCGCCTGACCATCTATCCAGACGAGCAGATCCAGATGAAGAAGATTCGGTTCCGCACACTCGGCTGCTACCCGCTGACCGGTGCGATTGAGAGCGAGGCCGATGACCTTGCCTCGATCGTCCTCGAGCTCTTGAGCGCCAAGACCAGCGAACGCCAGGGACGCATGATCGACTCCGACTCGTCTGCGTCGATGGAAAAGAAAAAACAGGAGGGCTACTTCTGATGAACGCCCAGACACAGAACAACTCAATCGAACGGGTCAACGCCTACCTCGAAGAACAGGCCGCGCTCGACACGCTCCGCTTTATTACCTGTGGCTCAGTCGATGACGGCAAGTCCACACTGATCGGCCGCATGCTGTTCGAGGCGCAGTTGATCTTCGAAGACCAGGTCGCGTCCCTCAAGAACGACTCCAAGAAGATGGGGACCCAGGGTGGAGACATTGACTTCGCGCTACTGGTCGACGGACTCGCCGCCGAGCGCGAACAAGGGATCACCATCGACGTGGCCTACCGCTTCTTCGCGACCGACCGCAGAAAGTTCATCGTCGCAGACACACCCGGACACGAGCAGTACACACGGAACATGGTCACCGGAGCATCAACCGCTGACGTGGCCGTGATCTTGATTGATGCACGCCAAGGGATTTTGACCCAGACACGACGCCACTCGATGATCTGCTCGAGCCTCGGGATCAAGAACGTGGTGCTCGCGATCAACAAGATGGACCTGGTCGGCTACGATCAAAAGGTCTTCGATCAGATCGTCTCGGACTACCAAACCTTCTCCGATGAACTCGCGTTCGAGACCGTGACCCCAATCCCGATGTCGGCCCTGAAGGGCGACAACGTGGTGACACGGTCTCAGGGAACCCACTGGTACTCAGGGCCTACCCTGTTGGGATTCTTAGAGACGGTCGATACCCGTGCGCTGAAGGTCGAGCACCCGCTCCGATTCCCGGTGCAGTGGGTCAACCGACCCAACCTCGACTTCCGGGGCTTCTCGGGGACGATCGAAGCAGGACATGCCACTATTGGTCAGGGAGTCCGTATCCTGCCCTCGGGTGAGACGGCGTCGATCAAAGACATCGTATTGTTTGAGGACAGCCTTGAATCAGCAGAAGCCGGCCAGGCAGTCACCCTGACCTTGGATCGTGAGGTGGACGCCTCACGCGGTGACCTTATCGTTGCGGGCGACGCGCCCTGTGAGGTCTCGGACCAGTTCGAGGTCAACCTCGTCTGGATGGAACAAGAGCCGGGTTATGTCGGACGGAGCTACCAGTTGAAGTTGGGCGCGAGCACCGTGAACGCCCAGATCAGCCAGATCAAGCACAAGACCAACATCAATACCTTCGAGAAACTGGCCGCGGCCAAGCTCGAGCTCAACGACCTGTCGGTGGTGACGCTGAAGACCGACAAGCCGATCGCCTATGAGGCATTTGAGGCCTGCCCGTCGATGGGTGCCTTTATCCTCATCGACCGGATGACCCACCAGACGGTGGGTGCGGGCATGATCCGATTTGCGCTCCACCGCGCGACCAACGTCCATAAGCACAAGCTCGACGTGGATAAGGACGCGAGGCGCCGGCTGAACGGACACACCAGTCAGTGCCTGTGGTTCACAGGTCTCTCAGGGTCGGGTAAGTCAACGATCGCCAACGCGCTCGAGAAAGAGCTCCACACCCAAGGCGTCCGGACTTATATCCTGGACGGTGACAATGTCCGTTTGGGCCTTAACAACGACCTTGGGTTTACAGACGCGGATCGTGTCGAGAATATCCGCCGGGTTGGCGAGGTCGCCAAGCTGATGGTCGACGCGGGCATAGTTGTGCTGTGCTGCTTTATCTCGCCGTTCAAGAACGAGCGCGAGATGGCCCGAATGATCTTCGAAGATGGTGAGTTTGTTGAAGTCTTTGTCGACACCCCACTGGATGTCGCAGAAAGCCGCGACCCCAAGGGGCTCTACAAAAAAGCACGCCAGGGACAGATCCCAAACTTCACCGGTATCTCAAGCCCCTACGAGGCACCGGAGAGTCCCGAGATCCATCTCAAGGATTCTGAGAAGTCAGTCGACGAGCAGGTGAAAGCGATCCTGTCGCATGTGAAGCTCTGACCCACGGATGCATCACTGAGGCTCGTAGCTACAATACCGCGCGCCTTAGTGGTTCATGCAAACAGCGCCTAAAACGCAATGATCTGTCGTGCGTTGCGTAGAATGAGTTGCATGGAAAAAGTGCCACTACTTAAATACTGTATTTATATTCAGTATAATGGAGTCCTCAGCCAACGGAGGACCCAACCATGGCGAAACCAAAAGAAACCAGCACCCAAGCCAGCAAACAGAGTGCCGCACGAACTAAAACACAGCAGGCAGACTCACCCTCAACAAATGAAGAAGCCAGACAGCCGGCCAGCAAAAAGAGGCCTGCGTTTGGGCTTGCCTTTAGCTCCAAAGATGTCCAATCACAGTTAGAAGTTGACCGGCTTGGACTCGCAAATCATCGGTATCACCAACTCGTATCGGTAGCCTGGTTTCAAAACGAAGATAGTCCAGAGAAAGCTAACGAACGGGTTGTTGATGCATTGCGGCTTTATGAATCGCTTGAGCCACAAGACGCGATCGAGGCCATGCTGTGTGAACAGATGGTCGGCAACACTCTTGCGATCAACGCATGCTTCCAGCGGGCAGGGAACTGCCAGCACATCGATAACAGCACGAAGTTCCTAAAAAGCGCCGCTCAACTGCAGGGGCAGTTCATCAAGCAAATCGCCGCGCTCGATAAACACCGTGGCCGAAATCACCAGAAAGTGGTGGTCGAGCATGTGCACGTCGAGGCAGGTGGCCAAGCCATTGTTGGCAACGTTGAGACCACTGCTGCGAACCAGCCACACCGGGAACACAAATCATGAGTATTCAGCGCGATGTGCAGCGGCTCAACGCGGCACCCCGGTGCGGTGCCAAGACTCGACAAGGGAATCCCTGCAGAGCGCCCGCGGCCA
>ENA-OUOG01000916-OUOG01000916.1-marine-metagenome-genome-assembly--contig:-NODE-916-length-36109-cov-5.472635_pt1 | contig 36109 bp, 19 predicted proteins | sample MGYA00248635_ERZ508505 | MGnify/ENA primary metagenome ERZ508505 (study PRJEB26176, sample SAMN06267871) | marine metagenome | isolation source: Saanich Inlet, British Columbia, Canada | place: Pacific... | reverse complement strand
CGAGGTCGCTGACCGGCTTGTTGGAAGGGACGAGCTCGCTCCGATGTTGCCTCTTTCGGTTCTTTCGCTGATTTTCACGGCCCGATTGCGCCCTTTTCCGCGGGAGAATCGCGCGGCGGGCCCACACTGCCTGTGCGCTGAGCGAAACCCGGTCGTCATGGCGGACGACGACGTGACCGTTCGCGAGCCCCTGGACCTGATCCGCCTGTCTCTGGATGAGCGCATCTACGTCAAGTTGAGGGGCGAGCGCGAGATCCGAGGGAAGCTGCACGCCTACGATCAGCACTTGAACATGATCCTGGGCGACGTGGAGGAGGTCATCACCACGGTCGAGGTGGACGACGAGACGTACGAGGAAATCATGAAGGTTCGTGCGGTGTGGTGTGATGCCGTGATGGCGAACCGGTTTCTCCCGTCTCGGTTGCCGCGTCGGGGTTCCGACACCCGGCGTGCCGGGGACGGCGTCGAGAGACCGCGGTCGGCTTAGGTTTTTTTCCTGCCCACTCTCTCGTTCTCGCGCATCCGACTTTTTTGATCTCGGCAGAGGATGCCGGAACTGACGCTCGTGCCTCCCCCCCCCTGAACGACGACAGCAAACGAAACGCGCGGTGAAGTACTTATTCGTGCGCGGTGACGCGGTGACGCTGGTGTCCCCCCCGCTGCGGACGTAGGCGACGACGGACGAGACGAGGCATTTATTAGTCTGCATTTAGTCTGCTTTTTTGATGTCGGTCGAAGACGGTTTCGTTCGTTCCAGTCGCCGCTCCTTTCGCGACGTTCCTCACGCGCGCTCTCGACCCACGCCTCGGTCGGTTTACGAGCCCCGCTCTCTCCTCTCACGACGCGTTCTTTACCTCTCAGAGCTTCCCGACGACGGACTCGACGAAAATGTTCAGACTCTCGGCGTCGCGACGCTCCGACCCGAGCTTGACGTACCCGCTTCTCCCCTCCGGGAACAGCAGGATCGTCGGGAACGATTGCAGCGAGAGGTTCTCCTTGGCCCACTCCTTCTCGTCGCCGTCCGCGCGGAATTTTATGACGTCCACCGTCCTTTTGTTCTTCCCGTTCTTGAACTCCGCCGCCGCCAATTCGAACCCTTCAACCATCGCCTGGCAGAACGGACACCACGGCGCGTACAACACGGCGAGCGTCGTCGAGGAGTGCGTCGATTCGTTCAGAAGAACCTCCATGGCGTCGCGCTCGACCCTTGTCACCGACCCGTCGACGAATATGTCCTCCTCCGTCGCCTCGCGTTGATCCTGCGTAGCTTTTTCGTCCGCGGTCATGTTCCCGCTGTGCAGACCGCACTCCTTCATGGCGCTGTCCTCCCACCACCACCTACCCTCGCGTTCCTGCTGCCCGGGGAGCACCGCGCGCGTGCACGGCGCGCATCCGATGGAGACGTAGCCCATCTCGTGCAGCTTGTTCACGGGCGTGCCCATGACGCGCAGGAAGTCCCACACCTGCTGCGACGTCGCGTTCGTCAGCGGGTTGAACTTGACGAGCGACCCGGGGCCGCCCTCGAGGCCCTCAAACACGGGGTCGATCTGCACCGCCGGCACCGCCATTCGCGTACCGGGCGATTGATCTTTGCGCTGGCCCGTGACCCACGCCTTGAGGGTCTTGAGCTTGCGGCGCAGAGGCTGCACCTTGCGCACGCCGCAGCACTCCTTGTGGCCGTCCTCGAAGAACGAGAACATGCCCTTCTCGTTGACCAAATCAGTCACCGCCTTCTCGTCCGGGAACGTGAACTCGATCTTGATGCCGAAGTGCTTCTCGACGTCGTCGAACAGCTGGTACGTCTCGGGGTTGAGCCGGCCGGTGTCCAGCGAGAAGACGCGGAACTTCTTGCCGGTCATGCTGGCGTACTGGATCAGCGCGACGTCCTCGGCGCCGGAGAAGGCGATCGCCAGGTCGTCCCCGTACATATCCAGAGCCTGGTCCAGGATCTGCACCACGGTCTGGTCCTGCATCTGCGCGTCCAGCGCCTCGAAGTCGATGGAGGTTTTCTCGGCGGCGGCAGCGCGCGCCACCACGGGGCGCGCGGAGGCGCGCTTCGCGGCGACGCGGCGCGGCGCGAGGCGAGGCGCGACGCGCGAGGCGGCGCTCATCACGGACATCGACATGATATCGCGGATATCAAGGATAGCAAGGGAAGTCGCAAGAGCGCACTGCGAGAGCGTTCGAGGAGGCACCGGAGTTTATCCGCTTTTTTTTCCAGGGTTGTTTGGGTGTGAGATCCGTGACTGGCGCTTTCGCGCGCCGGCGCAGTGGGCGTTTCGGATGTCGGAGGACGCAAAAATTTTACAAGCCGTCGGTCTCTCCCGTCGACGCCGCGCCGGCGGTCTCCGCTCCTCCGCTTTCGGTCCGTTCCACGCCCGCCTCCGCGGCGGACCTCTCCATGGCCAGCCGCATTGTCTCTTCTTCGTCCGCCTCGACGTCAGCGAAGCGCGCGACGTCGAAGCGGTGGCGCAGCCGGCAATGCGCGCGAATGTCGCGGCAAACGCGCGACGGGTCGCCCCACGGCATCGACGCGCACACCGGACACACCGCGGCGAGATTTAAATCGTTTAAATGATCCGTCTCCAGGTGCCTGAGCAACGCGATCGGATCCAGGTGGCACCCCGGGTGGTCGTCCGTCGTTGCGACGCCCGCCGCGACGCACAGCGGACACGCGAACGTCGCGCGGTTGACGTACGCGTCCGTTTCGCGTCGTTCGGAATCCGACCGAGTCGACACAAGCGTGTTGGAAGAAGACCTTCTCGTAGCGAGCCCGTCGAGCGCTTCTCGAACGTATCTGCGCCAGCGGTCGCGCGCGGAGGCGCGCGCGCTCCGCTCCGCCTCGCCGCGCGACGCGCACGCGCGGCCGTGCGCCTTGAGCGCTGACAAGCGCACCGCCTCGCCGCACGCCTCGCAGGTCGCCTCGAGAGACTCGAGTTGCGCAGAGACTCGAGTCGCGGGGACGACCCGGGAGAACGCGCCGGGCGCGCGGCACAGGGGACACGCGATGTCGACGTCGCCGGGATTCCGATCCCGATCCCGATCCCGATCCGCCCGCGGGGGATACGCCGCGGCGGCGGCTTCCGCGGCGGTCGCCGCGACGCACTCCAGGCACTCGCGACAGAAGCAGTGCGCGTTGCCGCAGGGGTGCAGCACGGGGTCTTCAAACGCCTCGACGCATATGCTGCAGAGCAGGTGGTCGGGGACCGCGCGCGCGGCCGGCGGGTCGGGGCGCGCGGAAGGCGCGGAGCTGGAGGTGGTCGAGCGCGTCCTCGGACGCAAAACGCGGGGGAGGCGCATCGCGGGCGCAGGTCGCGCGCGCTTGTGACGGTGGACAACGACAACGCCGAGGGGTTCTTTTCGGCAGCCCCGAGAGAGTCCGGAGCGCGCTCCGACGGCCCTTCGAAGATCAGCGCGGGCAGGGTTTGTTGTCTTCTACCCACGGCGTCGACGCGTGGCCAGAGTCAGGCGCGCGGGCGTCGTCCACCCTCGGACGAGCGGGTAGGGTGCATCCAGGGTAGATCTACGAGCGAGAACGCGCGCGAGCGTCGCGGGGTACGGCGCGGACCCTCGTCGATCATGTTCGCGCGTCTCTCCGCGCGGATGGCGTCGCTGCGGTTGTCCCGTGCGGGGGCGGAGGCGATCGCGGGATCGTCCTGCGTGGGCGGCGCGCGAGGGGTGACGCGTGCGTGCGCGGAGTCGGCGATCGAGACCGCGTGTGCGTCTCACAGAGCTTGGATCGCCCGGTCGTTCGCGGAGACGCGCGCGGGTACCCACACCACGACGCGCGGCTTCCACGCCTCCGCGGTGGCGCCGATGGCGTCGCGCGACGCGAAATCGATGAAGACGCACAAGGACGGCGATAAGCTGACCCCCGCGCCGCGCGGGATCGATCCCCCGATGACCCCGTGGGAGGCTGGCGCTAGGAACGATCCCAATTTCGGTAAGGGCGGCGGCGGCATGTCCGCGTTCACGCCCACCGCGCGGTTGCGCAAACGCAAGACGCTACAGAAACGCGCCGCGTTCCTGATGCAGACGCTGGAGAACGAGAAGATGCGCGAGATCGCGCGCTCGTCGCCGGTCACGCCGTTCCGCCCCGGGGACGTGATTCGAGTCAAGGTCGCGGTGTTAGAAAACCGCGGCCGCGCGAATAACTTCACCGGGATCTGCATCGCGCGGCGGAACCGGGGAATGGGGAGCTCGTTCACGTTAAGGTCGGTGGTGGCGGGCGTCCCGGTGGAGCGAACGTTCCCGACGTACTCGCCCACGATCAAGGAGTTCGAGGTGCTCGAGCGCCGAAAAGTGCGTCGGGGGAAGCTGTATTACCTGCGGGATAAGCCGCTCAGGTACAGCCGCGTGTGATGAGCGCTTTGAACGATGCCTCGACGGCGACGAAGACGGCGGGCTCGAGCGACGGGTACCGTTCGAGCGCGAAGCTTTTCGTAGTCTCGCGCGCAGAGAAGAGGGGTCGCGCGATAGCGGTTCGGATCGCGCGCGGCGATTTCGCGTTTTCCGCGTAGTTCTCGAGCGTACATCTCGCGCTCTCGTCGTTACAACGTGCGCTACGGCGACGACGACACGACGCGGCGACGCGTCGCGCTCGGCGCGTGAAACAATCAAATCACATCTCAAATCGGCGGTCAACTCGGCCAAAGAATATCAATACTTGTAAAAAATCAAAGAAGCACATCGTGACAAAAAAATCACGAGAGGATGGCGTTGGATCCCGCGCGCGGCATGCCCGGCGTGGACGGGTCGGACCACCCGTCGCCGAGATCCGTGCCGCCGCTCCACATCCGGTCGAACGAGCTGTTGGACGGCAAACCGCCCGTTTCCCCGTGCGTCCGCTGAGGCTGCTGGTACGCGTTCTGCGGCGCCATCTGCGGCGCGAACGACGTCTGGTGATGCGCGCCCTGCTGCATGGCTCCCGCGTGCTCGTACTGGTACAGGTTTTGCGCGCTCGGGCTTCGCGACACGACGGGGGAGAACCCACCGTTGTTCGCCAACCCCCCCCACTGGTTCATTTGAGTCAACTGGTTCAGGGAACCCATCGAGCCGTACGCGTTCGCCAGGTGTCCGGAACCGGCCAACGTAGTAAGGTTGCCGAACGAACCGTTTTCGCCGTGCGCGTAAACACCCGCCGCCGCGCGCGCCGCCGCCGCCGCGGCCGCCGCCGCCGCGGCTTGCGCGGCGGCGGCCACCACCGCGGGATCCGTGCCCACGGGCAGGCTGAACATCGCGCCCGAGGCGGCCGCGTGCGCCGCCGAGTGCACGCCGCCGACGCCCGGGTACCCCATGTGCGGGTGCGGCGTTTGCATCGCCGCCGCCGCCACCACCGACGCCACCGGGTGCGGAGTAACAAACGCGGGATGCGTCGTTTGCGCCACCTGCGGCGTGAGGCGCGCGGACGCGCCGTTTTGGACGTTCGGGAGCGCCGCGGTTTTCGGCGGCGGCTGGTACGAAAACTCGACGTCGCGCACTTTCTGCGCGCGGCGCACGAATTCACCCCTCCGCTTCCCCTCGCACAGCTCGTTGTACCTTCCCACCGCCTCGCGGATGATCTCGGCGGCGAGCGAGACGTCGTTAGGAACGCCGCGGATGCGGAACACGCGCGTCGGGTTGGTTAGTTTCGCGAAACCGCGAAAGGACGGACTGTTTTGACCGTCCAAACGCGAGGAGTGTTTCTCGGTCCAGCTCTGTATGGTCGTGCGCGTCTTCTGCGAGAGCTCGCGCACGGACGCGCCGCTCGCGCCGATCACGAACCCCGCCGCCAAGAGCGTGACTCGCAGCTGCGCGCCGGGAAGCCCGCTTTGTTTGTCCGCGGGGAGCCACTCGGCGTCCACCACGCGCTGCTCCTCCTCCTCCACGCCCTCGCCCGCCTTACGCGGGCCGCTCGGGCCCACCGACGGCTGCGAGCCGTCGGGCGACGGAGATGACGGCGCATTCGCCGGCCCGCCGCGGCCCGGCGAGCGCGGATGTCTCCGACGCGCGTCCGAGCGCGGAGCGTCCGCCTCGCCGTCGGAAGAGCCCGCGCTCGCCGCGTCGTCGGAGGAGAACTCGCCGCGGGAGGAGGTCTGCGTGTGTGACGCGCGCGTAACGGGGGGAGGCGGCGTTAGATGTTTTCTTTGTGGAAGAGTGAATGGAAAAAAATGAAAAGAAAAGAAAAAAAACCAGACTGCGACGCGTGTCCGTTGCGCTGTTTTTGCGAAAACGCGACTGCGGTGCCTTTCGAGGGTGACGCGGCGCGCGCGACCAGTCACGTTTCGCGCGGTCGCGGCCACGTGTCCGATCGGCAACCGAACCGGGGCTTGGATGAGGACGGTTCGCGGGCCGGCTCGGCAACCTGTTTGCGGCAGGTTCGGCAACCGACGCGCGCGACGCGCGCGGCGTCCGTCGCGGCGGCGGCGGGGAAGCGAGCCGCGTGCCGCGGAGCATCGTCGATGCATCTTCGCGGCTCGCGCCGCGACGGAAACGCGCGGTACCGCTCGAGCGACGGAACACCCGCCGCGAGCGACTCCGCTGCGAGGCACCCGATTTCGTTGCGTGTCGGCGCCCAGCGGACGGGAAAGATTTAAGCCACGCGCGTCTGTCCCCTCGGGGCGTGCACGACGCGCGTCTCGGGGCTCTTTCGGGGTGGCGACGCGCGGGGAGGGTCGCTGTGGGTCGGGCGCGGGCTGTCACGCGGAAACACGCGTCGTTCGGGGACGGTGGGGCGAGGCGCACCTTCGGCACCTCTCGAGCATCGCGCGACCCCGCGAAGCTCCCGTCGCCCATCGCGGCAGGCGCGTCACGTCGCGCCGTGCCTCGCGGGTTTTCCTCCAGGAGCTCGTCCGGGAGCCACTGCCCCGGGAACGCGCCGAGCACGCCCGGCGTGGGGTGGGGCATCGCGCGCCTCGACGCGGACGCCGGGGACGCGCGGACGCGGGGGGAAGTGCGGATGCGGCCGGACGTCCGCGTTGCCACGCGAACGATGAAACTTCCAAAAAAAAAAAAAAGTGCCTTCGGGTATCTCGAAACGCGCGGCGAAATCGTATGCGTTTCAGTCTGACGTTCTCGAAAGTTCTCGAAAGCTGATGATCAGTTTGGCCGTTTCACGTGCCAGGTCGGAAGCGCGCCATTTCGGTTTCGACCGGCAGTTTCCGAACACCGACCCGAAGCGTCTCCATTTCCGATGACGCGCGCACGCCCCGAGTCGCCGTCGCGCGCGGACCCGGAGGGGTCGCCGGGGTCGCCGGCGACCGCCGAGCCCAGCGCGCTGGTTCCCGCCGCGCGCGCCGCGTCCCCGACCGCGCGCCAGGCGTCCCTGGCGTGGCGCCTGAGCCTGCTCCCCGCGCGCGGCTCGACCGAAACGCTTCCCAAAGCGGCACAAAGTTCGCGCGACGCCGCGGAGACGTGCGCGTTTCTGGACGAGGACGCGAAGCGTCTGCGTCGGGAAAGGACGGACGCGGACGCGTTGTTGCGAGGGACGAAAAAAAACGCGTGTTTGTCTTTGTCGTTCGCTTCTCACTCCAACACGCGACGCGCCTTTCCCTCGGTGGAGCCCTCGCGCGCGGTCACCGCGTACAAGACAGACGCCGCCATCGCGTCCTGGATGGAGAAGCGCCGGCAGAAGGAGCAGGGCAGGATGCTGCTTCGCGTGCGGCGCGCGCGCCGCGACTTGGATTGGATCCTGACGCGACGCAAGGCGCAGATCGCGGTGTGCCGCCGGGAGGTGAAGAACGACAAAGCCGAGCGCGCGCTGGAGGCCAAGGCCAAGCGGGAGGAGCTGGACAAGCTCGCGGTCGCGCCGCCCGAGAAAACACGCTCAGAAGGAGCCCGCGAAGAGCGGGGACGGCCGCGAGACGCGAACGAGACATCCGTCGCGGACGACGCCGGGAAAAGAGACGACCGACTCGAAAAAAAAAACGCTCGAGGGTCCCGCCTCGACTCGGTCGACGCTCCGCGCTCGACCCGTCGACCGACCGCCGCGGGCACGACCACGCACCGCCGGGGAAGCCTGGCGCACGTCTCGCGGCGAGGCAGCGTGCGCGATCTGGCCGGGATGCATTTCGGGAGGATCGCCTCGCGGTCGACGACGACGCGCGTCGAGACCTCCGACGAAACCTCCGACGAAGAGCGAAAAAGCGCTCGCGCGAAACGCACCTCTCGCTCATTCTCGCGACGTCCCGTTCGCGTCGAGACGAAGAGCGTGTGGGTCGGGCCGGGACAGTTCGTGAGCATGCGCGTGGAGATGCCCCCCGCGGCGCTCGCGATCAACAAAAACGCGGGGCACCACAAGGAAGGGCAAGGGCAAAACAACCGTACAAACGTTTCGCGCGACGACGACGTTTTCGGAACGTCTTCGCGGTCCCGGCGGTCTTCGTCGTTTTCTCGCGTTTTGTTTGGAGCGCACGACGCGCGCGCCGCGCATCCGCGGCGCGCGCGCAGGTCAAGCACCAAGGCGTGAACGCGCGTTTTTTCAAAAACGCACCACCTTATGCATACGTCGTACGGTAGTAATCATCTCGTCATCGAAAAGACGACGTATTACCAATAGTCTATCATAACATACCACGTATCAGCTTCCGAACCAAGCTTCCCTCGCGACGCGCGGCAAGACTAACAGCTTCTCCATCGTCGTCGTGTACGCTCTTCTGGAGACGTTATCGTACCGCGCTTCCCGCACCTTCGTCAGCAACGCGCCGTACATCTCCGCGGCGGCGAGCACGGGTAGTCTCTGTGCCGGCGCGAGCATTTTCGTTCCAGCCTTCGCCGACTCGAAGTGCGTCTCTGCGATTAAAATCATCTCCTCCGTCACGGCTCCGTAGTTAGAGTTATTCACGGCGAAGTTAGCGTCCGCGTTGAGAACGTCGTCCACCGAGAGGTTGTGTTTCTTTAAGATCGCCAGCGGGAGATACACGCGCCCGCGGCGCGCGTCTTCTCCCACGTCGCGCACGATGTTGCACAGCTGGAGCGCGATGCCGAGGTCCACGCCCGCAGCTGTCGCGTCCTCGACGGAGTACCCGTCGGCGACGCCTAAAACGGGAAGCGTCATGAGCCCCACCGTGCCGGCGACGCGGTAGCAGTACTCGCGGAGCGACGGCCAATCCGCGAACGACACGTCATCGCGGAGGTCATCGCGCATGCCGGCGATCATGTCCAGGAACGGCGTGGCGGACATGCCCTCCGTCGTGCGCACGGTCTCCGCCAGCGCGACCGCGACGGGATCGGACGTCGAGGCCGTCGCGCGAGATGTAAAATCGCCCCGCTCCCCGATACACTCCTGTTGGATTTGGAACACGTCGAGCAGACGCGCCTCGATGGCGTCCAGCTCCGTCGCCGCCCGCGCCGAGCCCGCATCGCGCGCCTCCACGCCGTCCACGGTCTCATCCAGCGCGCGGCACCACGCGTAGATCGCCCACACCTTGCGTCTCTGCTCGGGAGGCATCAAGCGCGTCGCGAAGTAGAAGGTGGCTGAGGATTCCTTCGTGTACGTCTCAGCGAACGCGAACGCGCGATCCAGGACGTCCGCGTCGGGGGCGGAGGTCGAGGCCGTCGCGCGCGTGCGGACGCCGCGGCGCGCGCACGACGCGACTCGTGGCTCCGAAACATGTCCACGCGATCGCCCACGGATGGAGCTCGGTGGGGCGACCGCGGTCGCCGCGGCCGAAGCGCTCATCGAAGTGATAAGACTTGCACACTGGTGGAGAAAAAGCTCCCAGTTTCCACAATCGAGTCTTTCGGACGTGCCAAAAAAACGCATGATCTGAGCGCCAGAGGCGCGACGCGCGCGGCGCGGTCGCGGCCATGGACCGATTCGCGTTCCTCTCCGCGCAGCCTTGGCTGTTTCCGCCCCCCGAGCGTAGCGTACCACCAAGAGGCGAGCCCGGCTCTTCGGACGTCTATTTAACCGTCGTGGTGGACGGTGTCCCGAGGCGACTTCCAAAACATCTCGCGCTTCGTCCCGATCTCGGAGGCGCGCCCGTGGACCCACCCGCGCGAGGCGGCGTGGCGCACCACCCCCTCAACGCGGACCCCGCGGTGGTGTTCGACGGGTGCGCCAGCGTGCACTTCTCCGAGCGCGAGCAGTACGGCTACCCACCCGCGGGAACGCCTCTGCGGGACGAATGCGTCTCGGACGAGGAGAAGAATCGCGATTGTGGGCACCCCGAAAAGAGACGGGACGCGCGGGAGCGGGCGTGTCCCGTCGTGGGCGCGGCCGCTGCGGACGCCGTGCACATGGCGTTCGCGCCGCACGACGAGTGGCCCGACCAGGCGCAGTTCGCGTGCTCGATCCGCGTGCGACGCGCGGTCGTCGAGCGCGACCGCCGAGGGGACCGTCCCGGAAACCTCCCCGCGCGGGGGGAGGCGTCACCCTCTGATCGAAGCATTTCGCGAGACGAGAATGACGAGCCTAAAAACGTCTTTTCCGCGGCGTGCTGGCTCGAGATCACCGTGGACGGCGCGACGCACGCGCTGGACATGAGCCAGTCGCGCCACGTCGTGGTCGGCCCACCGGCCGAGTGGGGACACGCCGGAGCCGTGGACTCGCCGGAGCCGCGTCCGGAGCCGCACCCGTCGGAGAGCTCGCGTTTCGAGCGGGGTCCCGGCGGGAGAATCGTGACGGAGATGACAAAAAACCTTCGCGCGTCTCCGCGTCGTGAAAGTCGTCGTGAAAGTCGTAAAAGAGACGAAAACGCGCGCGAGAAAAAGAAAAGACGACGACGCCGAGGGCACGACGACCCCGGCAACGCGGGAGACGACGAGTGTTCTTTTTCTTTTTCGTGCGGGGACGGAGGCTTGGACGGCGACGATGACGCGGGCGGAGTGGGAAACGCGGGAGACGCGAATCAAGGTCCCGTCGCGCTCCGTCGGAGGTACGAGAAACCGCCGTTCGAGTTCGGTTTCGGTTTCGGTTCCAGACCCTCCTCGTTTACAAAGAGCGCCAAGAACTCGTCCGACGCGCCGGACGAGTCCGTCTTCGAGGACGCTCCGACGCCGTACGTCACGATCGTGTTCGCGCACTGCTCGCTCAACCTGTACCACCACCCGGGCGTGCTCGGGTGTCGCAGGTCGAGCCCGGCGGGCGAGCGAGAGCGCGTCGAAAAGGTAAGGGACGCGCTCGTCGCCGTTCGCGCGGCGGCGTTTGAAAGCGCCGCCGCCGCCGTGTCGTACAGACCGGAACAGACGGACGATTCAGATTCGGGTTCGATCGAGTCCGGATCTTCTCGTCCGCCGACGGAGCTGGAGCACGCCGCGCACGTCACGGCGAGCGCGGCGTCGACGTTGCCGCGCCTCGCCGCGCGCGCGGCGTGCGAGGCGGTGTGGGCGGCGCGAGAGCGCCTCGCGGCGCGTACAGAAAAACGCAGACGCGACGATTCGTCGCTCGCGTCCGCGGCGGCGGAGCTCGCCGGAGACGCCCTGGAGGCGTTCCGCTCGAACGACCTGGCGTCGAGTCTCGCGTTTTTACGCGCGAAAACGAAAAGCAAAAACAAGCGCGGGCACCGGAACCGAACCGGGGACGTCCGCGACACCGCGCAGGCGCTTCTGGACGACGCGCGAGTCTTCGCGGCGCTCGCGCGAGCCGCCCACCCGGAAACCCTTTTTATGTGACGCGGCTTCCGATCGACCACCTTGAAAATATACACGCGATCCTAAAGCGCTCCGGTTCAGCGTTTTTTATCACACTCACTCGTTTTCCTCGCTTTCCTCCACCCACGGCACGCTCAGCAGCGCGAAGAGCGCCTCGAGTTCGACGTACTCGGCGTCCGGCGCGGCGCCGCGTCGCGCGGCTTCCGGCGCGCGCGTCCGGTTGGGATCGAGCGTTTTTTTAGGCAAGCCGCGCCACAGCGTTACCAGCGATTGCGCGTCGAGCGTCTCGCCTTTCGAAGGGAACCCGTCGCAGGTGAGCGTGTTGATGAACGCTCTTCGATCGAGGACCATCGCGCCTCCGCCGAAGAGCTTGACGTCCTCCTCCGCGGCGGCGCGGCGAAGCGCGTCGCGCGCCGCGCGCCCGCCGGCGCGCGCGGCGGCGGCGGCGTCGGCGGCGACCTTCGCGAAGTCACTCTTGGGGAACTCCGCGAGCCTCGCCTCCATGAGCGCGAACGTGGCGTCGTCCGCGCCGTTGAGACGCAGCGACCTGCCCGAGATCTCGATCACCGCGCCCACCACGCAGTCGCGCGCGCGGAGGTACTCCGAGGAGACAAGCCTTGACTTTCGCGCGGCTTGCCTTTTGAAAAAAGGACCGCCGGGCAAGCCCGAGTTGTGCACCGGCGGCTCGTACACCGACACCGTGTTATCCTCCAGGAAGTAGGACACCACGAACGCGCGCGTCTTGTCGATCTCGTCCACCTCCCTGCGTGTATCGCTCACGAAGGTGGCGGTGAAGCGAAGCACCTGGCCGGTGTTCGAAGCCCAGCTGTTGAAATCCTTCGTCGGCTGAGGCTTGGGGACGAGGCGATAGCAGTACTGCAGCGAGTCCAAATCGCTGCCGATCCCGGACACGTTGGGGGGTGGGTCGGCCCTTCCGGCGAGCGCGGGCGGCGCTGGCGCGGGCACGGGTTCGAACATCGCGTCGTCCACCCCGAGCTCGGAGACGTACCACTGCTTCGTGCTCTCGTCGCAGTCCAAAAGCGTGAGGACTTTGCCGAAGACGTTCACCTCGCCGCCCACTTTTAAGTCGCGCCAATCCACACGGCCGGCGACGCCTCCGCGTTTTATGGTGTCCTGGGACGCCGGGCGTATGCCCACGCCGAACCCGCCGCCGGGCAGACTCGAGGGTTTCGGGAGCCTCTGTCGTTTCAGCACCTTGGAGTAATCCTGGACGCCCGCGGGGAGCACTTCCAGAACCTCGACGGTGTCGTCGGCGAGGAAGTAATGCACCGCGTACGCTCGCGCGCGTGTATCGCGAACGTCGTCGCCGTTTTTAACGGCGCCGTTCCGCGGAAAGCTTTCCGTGGCGAAGAACCTCAGCACCCTGCCGTCCAGCTCGAGGAACTGCCTGCCCGCGGACTGCTTGAGCGCCTCTTGATTTGCGGAGAGCGAGCCGGGAACAGCCGGTTTGCTCGTCAGGTCGTTCGCCGGCGCGGGCAGGACGACGTCACTCGCGTCGCGCGCAAAGACGGCGTCTGTTTCCGCCATGACGATGGACGGCGCCGAGGCGAACTGGCCTTTCGGCGGCTTGGGGTCGCGTTTAGAGGGGAACGGGAGCTCGGCGGGCACGGTCACGCCTTCGCGCTCGAGGAACGCGCGCGTGAACTGGTCGCACGCCAACACGTGGTACTCGCGCTTGTAGATGACGGGAACCTCGCCGACGTTGAGGTCGGCGGGGGTCATGGGGCCGCTTCCGTCTGGCTTGAACACGCGCATCCTGTGTAAGATGCGCCCTTGTTCCAATCCGGAGTTGGCGCCTCGCGGTTCCCGAATATCGATAGACCCATCTTCCAAGTGGTACGTGATCACGCACCGGCGCACGCGTCGCTCGCCCGTGCGCGCGGTGACGTCCAGGTCCTCGAAGTACCCTCCGAAATGCAGCTGCACCGAGTCGAACGCCAGCCACGCGGGCTGCTTCGGGGGCTTCGCGCCCGGCGGGGGGTTCGCGCTCTGGCCCACCTTCGCGACGCCGCCCGCGCCCCACTTCGGGTCGTGCTTCTCCCACGGCGCGGCGGTCGCCAGCGAGGGGGGGGGCTCGTACGTGGGCGCGGGGACGCGCCCGGGCGGAGGCATCCCTTTGGCGTCCTTCGGAAACGGTCCGGGCATCCCGTTGACGAAATCGCAGTGCTGCGGGATGGGCCGCGCGGTGGCGGTGCCCTCGCCCAGGCCCATGGCGGGGCCGAGGGGGATTGTCACCCCGGCGCTTCGCGGGTCGGCCGGCATCGTCGTGCCTCGAGCGTGCGCGGGTCGACCTGAGGGCTCTCGGAACGATCGAAGGGAAAGAAGCCCGGAACGCGAGTCAACGGTCTGAAAGAAACGCTCTCGCCGTCGGCCGTCGGCTCGCGCACGCCGAAGCAAAATCGCTCGAAGGAAAAAACCTCGAGCATCGTGTCTCGCGCCAGCTCTCGTCGCGCGCGGGTTCCGCGCAGAGACGCCGCGCGTCCCTCTCGCGACGATGCCGAAACGCGTGAAGGATGAAGCGGAGGAGGTCAAACCCGAGCTGGAGGTGCGTCCGGTGACGTCCTCGAAGCGCGCGCGCTCAGATCGCGAGTGCCCCGTTTTCTCGTTCCGAGCGCGATCCCGCGCGTGCGCGCTGACACCTCCCCCTCCTTCCCGCGCAGGACGCCGTCGAGGCCCCTCCCGCCGGCTCCGAGCACGTCCGCAGCGCTCTGAGCGACTTCCTCGCGAAGCGCAAGCTCGCCGCGAAGCTCCCCGCGCTCCTGTCGTGGCTCAACCCCGTGCGTCTGCGCGCGAACGCGCAGACGTGCAAGTACAAAACCCCGCGTTGGGCGGACGACAACACGACCCCTCCGCAGCTCCGCGCGCACTGGCGCGCGCAGGTGTGCGAGGCGTTGAAGTGCAAGGAGAGCGACCTTCCCGATGCTCTGACCAACGCGTTGCGCACGTATCTGTGGCCTGGAGCGCTGGACACCACGCGGGGAGAGCATCTGGCGTGGCTGGTGAAGGTTCCCGGGTTTGTCGCCAAAGCGTGGCGCGAGACGGCGGCGGCGCTGGAGCGCGACGAGCTCTTCGGCGACGACGACGACGACGACAGAGTCGATGCGATGCAGACGGACGACGAAGGGAAAACCCAAACCGAAACCGACGACAAGGAGCTTCTCGGGCACATGCGCATCGCGGTGGACCCCTTCGCGCCGCCGGAAAAGCGCCAGAGACACTTTTTGACGTTGACGACTCCGCGCGCGGCGGAGCGGGGCATACCGTCGCGGTACGACATGCAGACCACTTCCGAGGATCGGCCCATGCACGTCTTCTCGGACGTGCGCGAGAACACCGCCGCCGCCGCCGCGGCGGCGGCGGCGCGGGACCGCGCGGCGCGAGCGGCGGGGTTCGAGTCCGCGGCGGCGGCGGCGGCGATCCTGCCGCCGGATGAATTCGTGCTGGAGGGGGTGGTGTCCGAGAAGTTTGACGTGCGACCGGCGAGTCTGGCGGACGCGGCGTACCGGCAGGTCTCGCTTCGTCGCATGGAGGAGGCGACGAAGAAGACCCGCGTGGTGGGGGATGTCAAGGGCGTGCAGAGGGTGGTGCCTCTGCCGACGGCGCGGAACGTCGTCAAGCGCCTGGACGGTACCGAGGAAGGCGCCAAGAAGCCGCGCGCGGAGCGCCTGGAGAAGGACGCGTTGGAGAACAAACTCATGGGCTTATTCGAGCGGCGCAATTTGTGGACGTTCAAGCAGTTAGTGGAGGAGACGAAGCAGCCCGCGGTGTGGCTCAAAGAGGTGCTCGCCGAGCTCGCCGTGCTCAACCGGCGCGGGCCCAACACGGGCATGTGGACGCTCAAGGACATGTACAAGAGGAAAGGCGCCGCGGACGCCAAGTAGATGAAGCGTTTTGTGGGTTTGGTTTTTTAATTCTCATCGCGTGAAACTCCGCCTCGATGCATCTCGCGAAACGGTCGACGTCTCGTCGCTTTTCTTCCTTTTCTTTTCGCCCGGAAGGAGGTCTCATCGCGTCGCGGGGCGCGGCCGCGGGCCAGAACCGGGGCGCGCAGAGGACGCGGGCGAGGTGCCGCGCGCGCTGCGGGAGCGAGGCCGCGGAGCGAGCGCGAAGCGCGCGAGCGTCGGCCGCGCTGAAGGCGGGTGAAGGCTCTTCACCGTCTCGGAGGGGAATCTCGTGCTAGCCGTTGCGTCGGCGTTTTCGTCGGAACGCCCGAGATTCGCGGCGAACCATGGGGTGCGGCGCGAGCATCCCCGCGGAGCCCATGGTACGCAGACCCAGCTCGATCGCCAGGAGGGAACACGCGAAGAGAGAAGCCGCGCGTCGCGAGCAGCTCCGCCGCGACGAGGCCGACCGCCACTTCTGCGACGCGACGTTCCACTTCCACCACGACGATTTCGAGGAGACCGCGAGCGCGTGCGAGCTGGCGGTGAAGCTCGAGCCCACGCACGCGCGCGCGTGTCTGCTGCTGTGCCAGGCGCTTTCCCGCCTCGGACGCCTGGACGACGCGCTGGACGCCGCCACGCGCGCCATCTCGCTGGGGCACAGAGAGGGACACAGGGAGCGGGGGGCGGTGTACGCGGGGATGCACGAGCGGGTGGTCGCTCCCGGGGAGGGAACGCGCCAATCGGCGGAGTCGGCGGAGTCGGCGGAGTCGGCGGAATCGTCGGAGTCGTCGTCGGCGACGAGCCTGGTGGTTTCGGCGCTGAGCGACTTGAACGTGGCGCTGCGCATCGACCCGTCGGACGTGAAGGCGCTGCGTCTGCGCGCGCGCGCGCGGCGCGCGCTCGGGGACGGCAGGCGCGCGGACGAGGACGACGCGGCTGTGGCGCGCGCCGAAGCGGAGGCGGCGCGGAAGGAAAAACAAAAACTCGAAGCCGCCGGCGATTTGTTCGTCGACGACAGCGGCTTGGTGTGCGTGGTGTGCATCGACGCGCCGCGCGACACGCGCTTGATGCCCTGCGAGCACAGCGCGCTGTGCGGCGACTGCGCGAAGGAGTGCCGGAACAGACAAGGCTCGTGCCCCATCTGCAACACCAGGATCAAGGCGATCGAGTGGGGATCGTTCCAAAGAACGTTCGCGCCCGCCGAGGCGAAGATGCACTTGGCGCGCCTGGCGAGCGCGGTGAAGAAGGCCAAGGAGCAGGATGACGTTTCTTTGGAGTCGGAATCCGAGGACAGCGACGGGAGCTCTCTCGGCGACAGCCAGGCTCTCGCGGGAAGCGAATCCAGCACGCGCACCATGCCCACGCTCACGCCCGTGTCCTTCGAGTCGGCTTACTCTCGGCGACTCGAGAGAGAGGACACCGCCGGCGCGCCGCGACCGGGCACGCCTGAGCGCGACTTTTCCGAGTACACCGTCGGGTCGGGGATGGAGGATGACCTGGAGATGCCGACGACGCCCGTTGGAAACCGGTCGAGCGGCGTGTTCGGTGACGTCGCGGGGTTCGGCCTGACGAGCTCACCCACGCCCATGGGGGCGATCGGCGGCGCGCTCGCGCGCGCGGAGGAGGAGGCGGAGGAGGACGTCGAGGGACCGGACACGCCGCCGCGCGAGTAGAATTAAAAGAAAAGAATGAATGATGAAAAGACGTATTGATAGACTACCACAGAAGCGTTTTTATCGAGCGTCAGAAGCGTGTGACCCTCACGAGTGCGTGTCCGGTCTTGATGTCTTCGCGTCGAGGACGCGAAGACGTCAAGACCTTATTCTTTCGCCGTCTCCAAACGTAACACGCCCCCGGGGAACGGGAGCCAGTCGCGGTGGAACACCGAGAGCGCGGTTCGTGTCTCGAACCGCTCGCCGGGAGCGAGTTTGATGGGGACCCATTCAAACGCGTCCCCGGAGAGCTTCGTGAAAGTCACATCGCGTCGCCGTTTCATCGCGAACCGAACCGAAACGAAGCCGTCCCCGGCTGCGAAAAACGCCGCGTAGTCGAAGGCGTCTTCTTTTCCGACTAATTTCCCGGTTCGCGCGTCGACGACGCGCGCGCCGCGAAGCGCGCAGCTCGAGCTCGTCGCGTTTTCTTTTCCGTTCGCGCCGCGAAACGCGTCGGAGACCCAATTGTCGTCGGAGACGGAAAACCCGTCGGAAGAAGAATACGCGCGCGTCGTGAGAGACGGCGTTAGAAATCGCTCCGTCGATTGAGGATGCGAATCGTCGCCGTCGTCCGAGACGGATTGGAAAAACAAGCACGCGACGCGCGTCTCCGACGGCGGCGCGCGATAGGTGGCGTTTCCGTACGTCACCTCGGCGTTCACGGGCAGGATGACGGGAGGTACATGTAAAGGTTTCGTTTCTGTAACCAGCGCGGCGACTTGGACGGACCGTTTTTTACTTTCGCCGTGCGAAAAACGTGTCGCCGGCCGGTTCTCCAACGCGACGTCGCGCGCGACGAGTTCCTGGAACCCCGAACCGGGCGCCGCGTCGTATCGGTACTCGCGCACGGACGCGGAGAAGACGAACGTCTTTTCGCGGTGGTGAGAAGACTCTGAAGACGTCATCCTCATTTCTCGCGTCGTCTCGCTTCGTCTCGCTTCGTCGAAGAAACCACGGAAGACCCCTCGGTCGACTTCGAACGGGAACCGCGCGTGTTCGCGTCGCAGCGCGGCGCGCGCGGGCGTGCGCTTCGCGGAGAACGGTTTCGTTTCGTCGGACGCGGCGAGACGCGAAAAGTCGCGGTACCTCGCGACGCGACGAAGGAGCGTCCGACGCCGTTCGCGGAGCGTCCACGCGTAAAACAAAAGGCTTCCCTCGATGTCGGCGAGCGCACCCCGTCGCGTGCGCGCGTCGGGATTAGCGGCGACGAGCTCGGCGAGCCCGGCGGCGGTCGCGTCGTCGACCAACGCGAATCGCAACGCGTCGAAAACCTCCACTTCCGCGACAAAACGCAGAACCTCCGCGGTGAGCGCTTTTCGCAAAATCCACTCCAACGCGTCGACGTACGCGGCGTACGTCCTACGGTCGCGTTTGAACACTTTGTCCAGGTCGCCCTCGGCGCATATCAACAGCCCGTGCGGGTCGCGCAACGCGTTTAAACCGGAGTGGTGGCACGGCTGGAACGCGTCGTCGGGGTCCCACGCGTGGATGCGGTACCGCGAACGGATGCCGAGCGGAAAGGAACGCGAATCCGTCTCGCTCGACTGAAGCGACGACGATATTTTTTCATCCGACGCGTAGAACCACGTCTCGTCGACGTGGTCGCCGCTCCCGACCAGAGTCATGAGCGCGGTCCAGCGGAAATACTGCTCCAGGTCGAGTCGTTCGTCCAGCGCTTCGTAACAACGAACACCGGTGCTCGATGTTTCTCCTGTCGCGTCCGCGACGTCGCGCGGTGCCGTCTCGAGCGACGGCTCCGAAGTCGCGCACGTCGCGGCGACGAGCGCGAGCCGATCGTACCGCCGCAAATACGTCGACTCCAGATCGAGCGCCTTGGGGCGTTTCACCTCGGGCGTTCCTTTCCCGGGCTCGGTCGCGCGCTTCGCGTCGTTGCGGCGCCGCACGACAGTCTCCAGACGCGCGAACCGCCGCTCGAGACTCGACGCGGGGTCGTCCACCAGCAGGTACAGACCCTCGTTCTCGAAAACCGGATCTCGTCCGTCGGACGACGCGAGCGAGGAACGACTCGCGACGGGCGGCGCGGGTCGTAGCGGGTTTTCGATCAGGACGCGCACGTACCTCGCGGCGTGCGGGAACGCGCCGAGCCGCTTCGCGAGCGAAAACACCAGCTTGGACTTGACGTACCTGTCGTCGTAGCACATGGATATGAGCAAGAACTCGTCGCCGGCGGACCCGGGCGCGAGGCGAAACCGGCCTTGGCCTTTCAGGTTCACCTTCATGCTCTTCCGCCGCGCGCAGTCGCGCAGAGACGAGACGCCTCGGAACCGCACCGTGGCGTCGAGGGGGGGCGCCAGAGCCGCGTTTTTTACGCCGTCGTTTCGTGTGTCGTCGTCTTTGCTTGTTAACGCCTTACCGGTGGTGTCCGACAGAAACTGCACGCGCGCCGCGGTCTCCGTCTTGGCAAAGAGCGACGCGCGGTGTGTGCCTCGGAAAAACGAGCGCTTCGCGTCGAATGAAACGCGCTGCGACGACGACATCCAAATCGCGATCGCGTCCGGGTACGGGTACGCGTCTGACGCCGCCGCGCGCGCGGAGCACGTCTCGCGAGACGAATCGAAGAACGCGTCGTTTTTCTTTTCGGTCACGTCGTGTTTCGCGGAGACGCCGAACGAAGAGGCGACGTCGTTCGGCGCGGGGACGGCGCACCGAAAGAAAAAATCGGACCCGACGCGCACGCGGAAGGAGACGACGGAACGATCGGCGTTTCCGAACGTCGAAGTCGTCTCGCCGAAGCACACGCCGACGCGCGCGATGGACCGCCTCCGCGCGCGCACGAGCGTGGCGCGCGCCGCCGCCGCGCGAGCGCCCCACCCGGTGGCGATGACCGACACGCGCGTCTTCGATCCCGTCTGAAACGTTTCGATCCGCGGCGGATCGGCGCGGTCCGCGAGCATCATCGTCAGCGCCCACCCGCCTCCTTCCGGGATCGAAGGCGCGAGAACCGTAGATGACGATCCCGTGGATGACGACGATCGCGGCGCGACAGAGAAAGAACTCGTAGACTTCGTTTCGTTCGCGGAGGTCGTCGCGAGACGTACGAGCGTCTTCGGCGTCGTCGGCGCGACGACCACGACGTCCCGCGCCACCGGTCCCTCCGGGTCCGCGCGCCAGCGCGCGAGTTCGCCGAGCAAAGAGTCGAACAAAAACGACGAATCGTAGGATCGCGTCTCGGTGTCCGTGTCGTCACGACGCGCGTCACGACGAACCTCGTTCGTCGCGTTCGTCCCTTCGCTCGTGAGAAAAAGCTGTTTCTCGAACGCGTTTAGGAACGCGCGCGTTCGCCGCTCGACGTGTCTCAACCCCCCGAGCCGCGGCGATTGAAAATCGGCGACGAGGAGCGGTTTTTCGCGCTCAAGAGGGTCGCTTAAAAGCGCGAACACCGCCACTTCTTCGTCGCGCGGTAAACTCCGCACGACCGCGAGCGCGGTCTCGACCGCGGCGGACGCGGACGCGAGCGAATCTCCGGGGTCGATCGCGATGACCGTCGCGCCGGAGGTCCCGGGCGCCGGCACAAACGCCGCGGCGACTGAGTCGGCGACCGGCGAAGAAAAGACTTTGGGATTTTCATCCGCGTCTCCGATGTTTTTGTTTCTCGCGTCTTTCTGACGGCGAACGAAAGGAAGCGCCCGAGCTTTGGACGGCTCCGCAGCCTTTGTCGCCGCGTACGCCACGACGTCCCCGACGGGACTCGCGTCCAGGGCGACGATGTCGGTGTTTCCCAGCGGGTCGTCCCACCGCACGCCCAGCGTGACCTGCGCGCCGCCCCCCGCCCAGGGCGAGACGCGGAGGACCACCGGGGCGCGGTCCGCCGCGAGCCGGCTCTCCGCGACGCACGCGCCGACGGACACGAGCGCGTCTGTACCGCGCGCGGGCGCCGCGAGCGCCGACGTCGTCGCCGCGAGGCACCAGAGCAGGAGCGCGCGCATCGCGCGTCGGGACGCGCGCGCGAGACCGCCTCTTTGAGCCGTCGTGTTCGTGTTGCGTTCGCGAGCGTCGCGCGCGGTCGGGCGGGACCCGCTCCGCGCGGAGTGACGCCGCGCCGCGCCGCGGTCGGGCTGAGGTCTCGGGATAACGGGACGCCTCGCCGCGAACGAGATCCGCGACGCGACGCGCTCGCGGCGCGCGCGCCGGCGGTTCAGCGCCTCGGACGCGGAGACGAGGCGGTCTCGGAACGCACGAGCCTCGTGCGGCCGTTTCGGGAAAAAAAAACGCAAGCGCGTCGAGCTCGACGCGATCGAACTCGAGTCGTTTTGCGGTCGTTTTGCGACGATGCCGACCCGCGCGCATTTGCGCGGTCGTCAGAAGCTCAGAGAAAATCCAGTCGAGTCAACAGCGCTTTTCGATTTTTCCGTTCGTTCGCGCACGGCGCGGCAGTCCGAAAAAAATGTCCGGAAATCGAAAACCAGCACCCTGCTGACTGCGCTCAATAACAGTGGCGATGGACCAGTTGGCTTTGCTTTTCTCGCGGATGGGTGCGCGACGCGCGCCGGAAGCCGCATAACACCGCGCGCGTCGACTTTCGACGCCGTAGGGATCCGCGACGAATCGCGACGTCGCTCGCGTTTCGATAAGCCCCGCGCTTCTCGCGACCGCCCCGTGTCGGCAGGAACCACCGGGCGACACCTCCCACCGCATCCCGTCGCGCTAGACGCCTCTCACGATGGCGAGCCTCGCGCACTCGGCGGCCCTCGCGGCGGTCGGCGCCCGCCCGGGCGCCGGGCGCCGCGCGACCGCCGGCCGCGCCTCCGCGGCCGCGCGCTCGCACCGCGGCGACGTGCGCACGACCGTGCGCGCCGTCGGCGGCAAGACGGTGCGTCATTCCCGCGATATCGCGCGCGCTCCGGCGCCTTCGCGCGCGCCGTCTGACCCTAAGGCTTGGCAAACCCTCAAGCGCGAGTCCACGTCGAAGATGGGGGTGGCGCGCGGGAGGCGCGACGACGATCCCTCGCCCGCCCCGTGCCCCACCGCCCGCGCGCACCGCCCCGATCGCTGACCCCCGCGGCCTCTCCCGATCGCGCAGGCTGTTCAGCCCTCCTTCATGGGCCTGCGCAAGTCCCAGGCGCTCCCCAGGTGCGCCTCCCCCCCAACGACCGATCCGCGTTACGTCACGTGCCGACGCAAAAGCGAGAAAAGCGCTGCAGCGAAAAAGCGCGGGCGGATCGATTCTGTTTGTCGCGCAGACACAGTCTCGTGACTGCGAACGCGTGTTTTTTTTTCCGGACGTCGAAAGTCGAAAAACGACGCCATTCGCCGTCGCTCTCGAATGATCATCCGAAAGGCTCACGCCGTGACTAACCACGTTCTGTTTCCCCTCACACCTACAAAACGTCAACACGGTAGGTTCCGCTCCGCCGTGGTGGCGGCGCCCTCCGCGGCCCCCCGCGCGGGCACCGTGGTTCCGGCGGCGATCGCGCGCGCTCCGTATGAGGGCGGCGCGGTGGATATGAACCAGATCCTCGAGGAGCGCGACGCGTGCGGCGTCGGGTTCATCGCGTCTCTGAAGGGCGAGCGCACGCACAAGACGATCACGGACTCGCTCACCGCGCTCGGGTGCATGGAGCACCGCGGCGCGTGCTCCGCGGACGACGACTCGGGCGACGGCGCGGGCATCATGTGCAACATCCCGTGGAAGATGCTCGGCAAGTACTGCGAGGAGAAAGGCATCGCGGGGTTCGAGGAGGGCAAGTCCGGCGTGGGCATGGTGTTCCTCCCCCAGGACAAGGCGCAGGCGGCGAAGAGCAGAGAAACGCTCGAGGCGTCCATCAAGGCTGAGGGCCTTACCGTGCTCGGGTGGCGCGCGGTGCCCGTGAACAAGGATGTCGTCGGGCGCATGGCCAAGGACACCGAGCCGGTGATCGAGCAGGTGCTGGTGGGCGGCGCCGAGGGCGACGAGCTCGAGCGCAAGCTGTACGTCGCGCGCAAGACCGCGGAGAAGGCGGCCGCCGGCCTGGACGCGGAGATGCCCGGCATCGCCGAGAACTTCTACGTGTGCACGATGTCCGGGCGCACGATCGTGTACAAGGGCATGCTCCGCTCGGCGGTTGTCGGCGCGTTTTACCTGGACCTGCAGGATGAGGACTTCGAGGCGCAGTTCTGCATCTACCACCGCCGCTTCTCCACGAACACCGTCCCCAAGTGGCCGCTCGCGCAGCCCATGCGCTTCCTCGGACACAACGGCGAGATCAACACCCTGCAGGGCAACCTGAACTGGATGGCGTCCAAGGAGGCGGACATGACGCACCCCGTGTGGGACGGGCGCGAGGCGGAGCTCCGACCGATCTGCAACCCGGCGGCGTCCGATTCGGCGAACCTCGACCGCGTCGCCGAGCTGCTGGTGAAGTCCGGCCGCCCCGTCGCGGAGACCATGATGCTTCTCGTGCCCGAGGCGTACCGCAACCACCCCGAGCTGGACGCGACGTACCCCGAGGTTGAGAAGTTTTACGACTACTTCGCCGGCATGCAGGAGGCGTGGGACGGCCCCGCGCTTCTCGTCTTCACCGACGGCAAGAAGCTGGGGTGCCGCCTCGACCGCAACGGCTTGCGCCCCGCGCGCTTCTGGCGCACCGCGGACGACTACATCTACGTCGCGTCCGAGGTTGGCGTGCTCGGCGACGTCATCTCCAACGCGAAGAACATCGTCGCGAAGGGCCGCCTCGGTCCGGGGCAGATGATCCAGGCGGATTTGGAGTCGGGCGAGTTTATGGAGAACACGGAGGTTGCCAAGGCGGTGGCGGCGCGCTGCGACTACGAGAGCTGGCTCAAGGACATCAACTTCCTGCCCACCGCGGAGCCCGCGGCGGCGCCCAAGATGGACGCGATGGAGCTGATCACCGCGCAGGCCACCGCCGGCTTCGCCGCGGAGGATGTCTCCATGATCATCGAGTCCATGGCGCAGACTGGCGGCGAGCCCACGTGGAGCATGGGCGACGACACGCCCATGCCCGTGCTCTCCGGGCGCCCGCACCTGCTGTACGACTACTTCAAGCAGCGGTTCGCGCAGGTCACCAACCCCGCCATCGACCCCCTGCGTGAGGGTTTGGTGATGTCGCTCGAGATGACCATCGGCGCCAAGGGGAACCTCCTGAACAACGACGGCGCCAAGGACATCCCCGCGGTGTCCATCAAGTCCCCCGTGCTGTTCGACGAGGACGTCGACGCGGTGATGGCGGTGGAGGGCCTGAACGCGAAGCGCGTCCCCGCGTTTTACGTCGACGACGGCTCGAAGGGCGCGCTGAAGACCGGCCTCGAGACGCTCTGCGCCGAAGCGGAGAAGGCGGTCAAGGCTGGGTGCCAGTGCGTCGTGCTGTCGGACAAGCCCGCCTTCGGCTCGGGCGCGGCGATTCCGTCGCTGCTCGCCGTCGGCGCCGTGCACCACCACCTGATCAAGGTCGGTTTAAGGACGCGCGCGTCCATCGTCGTGGAGTCCGCCAGCGCGTTCTCCACGCACCACGTGGCGTGCCTGGTGGGCTACGGCGCGTCCGCGGTGAACCCGTGGCTCGGGCTGGAGACGTGCCGCCAGTGGCGCGCGTCGAAGAAGGTTGAAAACGCCATCGAGCGCGGGAAGATGCCCAACATGTCCGTCGCCGACGTGCAGCGCAACTTCAAGGCGGCGCTCAACGCGGGTCTGAAGAAGATCCTCTCCAAGATGGGCATCTCGCTGCTCACCTCGTACCACGGCGCGCAGATCTTCGAGTGCTACGGCATCGGGCCCGAGCTCATCGACGTCGCGTTCAAGGGCACGGTGAGCCGCGTGGGCGGGTTGAACTTGGACGAGCTCGCCGCCGAGACGGCGATGTTTGCCTCCTCCAACGCGGGCGCCGAGGGCGAGGCTATCTCCGACGTCGCCGCGCGCGGGATGTTCCAGGTGAAGCCCGGTCTGGAGTACCACGCGAACAACCAGGAGATGTCCAAGCTGCTGCACAAGGCGGTGGACCTCGGCGGCAAGGGCGAGGGGTCGGCGGATGCGTACAAACTGTACGAGGAGCACCGCAACGAGCGCCCGGCGACTTCCCTTCGCGACATGCTCGTCATCGAATCCGACCGGAAGCCGATCGACATCGACGAGGTGGAGTCCGTGGCGGACATCTGCGAGCGCTTCTGCACCGGCGGCATGTCCCTCGGCGCCATCTCGCGCGAGTGCCACGAGGCGATCGCCATCGCCGTGAACCGCATCGGCGGGCGCTCCAACTCTGGCGAAGGCGGCGAGGACCCGCAGCGCAACGTCCCCATCGACGACGCCGACGACGAGGGCAAGTCCGCGACCTTCCCGCACCTGCGCGGGCTGCGCAACGGCGACGTCGCGACGTCCGCCATCCGCCAGGTGGCTTCCGGGCGCTTCGGCGTGACCACCGCGTTTTTGATGGGCGCGGATCAGCTCGAGATCAAGGTTGCGCAGGGCGCTAAGCCCGGCGAAGGCGGGCAGCTCCCCGGCAAGAAAGTGAGTCCGTACATCGCGTCGCTGCGCCGCTCCAAGGCCGGCGTGCCGCTCATCTCGCCCCCCCCCCACCACGACATCTACTCCATCGAGGATTTGTCTCAGCTCATCTACGACCTGCACATGGTGAACCCCAAGGCGAAGGTGAGCGTGAAGCTGGTGGGCCAGGCGGGCATCGGCACGGTGGCGTCGGGCGTCGCCAAGGCGAACGCGGACATCATCCAGATTTCCGGCGGCGACGGCGGCACGGGCGCGTCTCCGTTATCGTCCATCAAGCACGCGGGCGGCCCGATGGAGATGGGTTTGGTGGAGGCGCACCGCACGCTCGTGGAGAACGACTTGCGTGACCGTGTCGTTTTACGCGCGGACGGCGGCTGCCGCTCCGGCTTGGACGTCATCCAGTGCGCTTTGATGGGCGCGGACGAGTACGGCTTCGGCACCGTCGCGATGATCGCCACCGGGTGCGTGATGGCGCGCATCTGCCACACCAACAACTGCCCCGTGGGCGTCGCGTCGCAGCGCGAGGAGCTCCGCGCGCGTTTCCCCGGCGCGCCCGGCGATTTGGTGAACTTCTTCCAGTTCTGCGCGCAGGAAGTGCGCGTGGAGCTGGCGCGCATGGGGTACAAGTCCCTGGACGAGGTGATCGGGCGCAACGACCTGTTCACGCAGGCCAAGACTTTGGCGGACGGCAGCGCGAATGGCGGGCAGCCCGCCAAGACGGCGGAGCTGGACCTCTCGTTCCTGTTCACGTCGTCCGGCGCGTCGGGCTCCTCGAAGGCGCGCCGCGCGCAGCCCACGCACGGCGACGGGCGCATGCTGGACGACGAGATCCTGGAGGATGCCGCGGTTGTGCAGGCGCTCGAGGAGGAGGGTTCGGTGACGATCCAGAAGGACATCGTCAACGTGGATCGCGCGGCGACGGCGCGCGTCTCGGGCGCCGTCGCGGCGCGGTACGGCGACGCGGGCTTCGCCGGCGCCATCAACATCGAACTCAGCGGTTCGGCGGGCCAGTCCTTCGGTGCGTTCTGCGTCGGGGGCGTGAACGTGAAACTGGAGGGAGAGGCGAACGACTACGTGTGCAAGTCCATGTCCGGCGGCGAGGTCGCGATCATGCCCCCCGCGGAGTCTCCCTTCCGCCCCGAGGATTGCATCATCGCGGGCAACACGTGCCTGTACGGCGCCACCGGCGGACGCGTGTTCATCAACGGGCGCGCGGGCGAGCGCTTCGCCGTGCGCAACTCGCTGGCCGAGGCGGTCGTCGAGGGCACGGGCGACCACTGCTGCGAGTACATGACCGGCGGCGCGGTGGTGGTGCTCGGCAAGGTTGGTAGGAACGTCGGCGCCGGCATGACGGGCGGGCTGGGGTACTTCCTGGACGAGGACGAAACCTTCCCCACCAAGGTGAACGGCGAGATTGTCTCCATGCAGCGCGTCACGAGCCAGGCGGGCGAGGCGCAGCTCAAGGCTTTGATCGAGGCGCACGTCGCGAAAACGGGCTCCCCCAAGGGTGCCTTCGTCTTGGTAAACTGGAAGGAGTACCTGCCCAAGTTCTGGCAGCTCGTGCCCCCCTCCGAGGCGAACACCCCGGAGGCGTCGGACGAGGTGGTGTCCGCGGAGGCGGTGAAAGCGGCGTGAGCGGATCGAGTCTCGGAGCGGGGCGTAGACGACGAGGAGCGCCCGTCGACGCGTCGCGGTGATGGCCGCGCGCCGTAAAGAGAGCATACGTTGGTTTTGAAATGCGAATTCGACGCATATTTTTTACACTCGTCTAAAGCGCGCGACGCTCTCTTCGCGACAAATTGTCGTCTCAGAAAACGCGAAAGCCGCTCCTAAAACGCTCGCGCTTCACGAGGATTGAAAGTCGGGCTGTCCCGTGCTGGTCAGCAGTCTGTGCCACATGCGCCCGTCGGGGTCCACCAGCCGCTCGCGCTCGATGAGCCGCGGGATGGGCAGGAACACGGCGTGCGTGTTGACCATGCCGATGGAGATGCCGGTGTACCCGGCGAACGCGCCGTGCACCGCGTTCTGCCCGAGAATCGTGCAGTAGATGGAGTCGTGCGCGTTTGCGGGGATGCCTCTTACCATGTACGTGGGGTCGATGTACTTGACGTCGCAGGACATCTCCGCGCGCAGGCGCTTGACGAGCCACGGGCCGATATCGCCGAGAATCGGGTTCCCGCCCTTGTCCGTGCCGCCCGCGCCACGCACGTACTCCTGCCCGGCGCCCTCCGCCACCACCACCACGGCGTGGCCTTGCTTCTTCAGCAGGCTCTTGATGTGCTGCACCACCCCCCCCGCGCCCTCCATGGCGAAGTCCACCTCGGGGATCATACAGACGTCCACCTCGCCCGACGCGAGCGAGGCGTTCATGGCGATGAAGCCACTCTGCCGACCCATCAGCTTCACGACGCCGACACCGTTCAACGCCGACTTGGCTTCAATCGCCGCCGCGCGAATCGCCTTTTGCGCCTCCTCCACGGCGGTGTCAAATCCAAACGTCTTGTCGATGTGCAGGATGTCGTTGTCGATGGTCTTCGGGATACCCACCACGGAGACCGCGAGTCCGCGACGCGCGCACTCGTCGCTGATGGCGTCCGCCCCAGCGTGGCTCCCGTTCCCGCCGATCACGAACACCATGTTGATGCCTTGCCGTTCGATCGAGTCGACAATCTTGGGCACGTCGCCGCCGCCGCGCCCGGTGCCGATCACGGACCCCCCGGCTCTCTGCACGCCCGACGTGTTACTCCGCGTGAGCTTCAAGTTGGAGACACCCTCTTTCCAGAAGCCCCCGAACCCGAACCGGATCCCCGAGATTTCCGTAACGCCGTACCCCGTCTCCAGAGTCGTCACCACGCTGCGGATCACGTCGTTGATCCCGGGACACAAGCCGCCGCAGTTCACGATGGCGGCGTGCGTAGTCGCGGGGTCGTGGTAGATGAGCGCGCGCGGCCCGGCGCGTTTCGCGAACTCGGGCACGAACTCGCACACGTTACACGTGCCCTCGTCGGTCGAACTCGCAGAAACGCCCTTAAACTCGCCGCTCGCGTCGCAGTCGAACCCGCACGACGCGCCGAGGGAATCGGGGGAGCTGATGGGTTTTTTTTTTTTTTTTTGGTTCGAGAAGAGGAGGAAAAAGAGGTTCCGTCAGCGTCTCGTTCCCGACGTTTTGGCGCGCGCGGTGAAATGCGAACACGGCGAGAGGGTGCGAAAAGAGCGCCTTCGAAGAACCTTTTTCGTGCGGTGGGGCGAAAAGGGAAGACGGGTCCGCGATCGGCGGTCGCGGTGTTTGGTGGTGGCCTGTCGCTTTCCGCGTCGCTTCCTTTCGACTCTACGCACCCGAACGCCATGGACTTGAGCAGCACGCGGTCGTCCTCGCTGACGAACGTGCGGTTGAGGGAGAGGGGCGTGCGGTCGCCTATGGTAACCGGACACGATGATTTCGTGCAGAAGGGGCTCGGTCTTGGCTCGAGGGGTTTCTCCCCGCGGTACACGTCCCGGAGGTGCACGCACGGGATGTCGTTCGGGCCGCCCACGCGCCAGCTGTACTTCTCCTGGTCGAACTCCAGGTCGTCGAACGTCCCGTTCGCCGCGTCCGCCAGCACCGCGCGCGGCGGGCGGAGACGCGCGGGCGAGGCGGACGAGGGACGCACGCGCCGAGTCGCGCGGAAATTGGATCTCGCGCGACGGCTGAGCGAAGCGCCGTCGGTGGACGCCCCGGAGGAACGCGCGAGGACGCGCGCGGCGCGCGCGTCGCGCGCCGGCGCCGAGGCCGCGAGCGCGGCCCGCGCGAGCGGGGCGGTCGACATCGTGCCGAGCCAACTGCGCGACGGCGCGACGCGTCGAAGGATATTTTGGCCTTTTCTTTTCTCGTTTTCTGTCACGGCAGGCGAATCATGCGTGTTGCTCTGTTGCGTGTTTTCAAACCGATAAATCCGCTCAATCGCTACCCGTTGCGCGTGCCGATCCGTGCCTGGCTCACTCCCGAGGCACCCGCCTTCGGACATGGGCAAAGGCCCCTCCGGCGCGGGTGACGCGCCCGCGCGCGGCGCGGGCGTGATGTCCATCTCGAGCGCGCTGGACGCGGCGAAGGCTGAGTTCGTGCGGAACGTCAAGGACAGCGAGGAGGTGATGGAGACGCTGGAGGTGACGTCTTTGGCGGAGATCAGGGAGGTGTCCGCCGAGATCGTGGCGCAGAACCGCGAGAACGCGCGGAGGGCGCTGGAGAAGGCCAGCGCCACGGTAGGCGGCGGCGCGTGGGTCTCGCCCAAGTCGGGGGACGCGCTCGTCGCGCCGCTGGCGGGCTCGAGGCGCGCGGCGGACAAGGCGAAGCGAAGATCGTCCAACACGGAGCGAGAGCGAAAAAGTCACGAGAGTCTCTCTCCAGAGAAACCGCCGCCCGAGTCGAGCCCCCTCGCGAGGGCGCTGGACTCGCAGCTGGGCGTCGCGCTGCGACGCGCGGTGGCGCGCGAGCCCCCCGACTTCGACGTCGTGGAGGAGCGCGGGAAGACGGCGGGACCGGGACCGGGACCGGGACCTGTCGCGGGAGCGAAAAAAGTCATCCGCCGCAAGCCCGCGCGTCGCCCCCCCCCCGAACCTGTCGCGGGCGAATCGCTCTCGGCGTCCCTCCAGAAGCACGCCGCTGTGGCTCCCCTGGTGGAGCGCGCTCGAGCGCTCAAGCTCGAGGCCGAGGAGAAGGCGGAGCGCGCGCGCCGCGCCGCCGAGGATGCCAAAAATAAGGCTGAGGCGAAAGCCGAGCAGGCGCGGCTCGAGGCGGAGCACGTCGCCGCCGAGGCGCGCCGCGTCGCGGCGGAGCGCGCGCGGGAAGCGGAGGAGGCTCGTAAAGCCGCCGAGGAGGAGGCTCGAGCGAAGGAGGAGGCTCGAGCGAAGGCTGCCGCCGACGCGTCATCCGCGCCGCCTCCCCCCCCGACGCTGGCGGAGCGCGAGGTTGCGGCGCGCAGGACGGCGGCGGCGGCGGCGAAGAAGGCGAAGGCGGCGGAGTCGCGCGTGGCGCGCGAGCGGTTCGACCTCGAGCGTCGCTCGCGCGTCCGCGAGCGCGCGCGCGCGCAGCGCGCGCGCGACGCCGCTCAGGCTGAGCGCGACGCCGCAAAGGCGCGCGACGCCGAGACGCGCGCGCTGGAGGAGGAGAAGATCCAGCGCGAGCTTGAGCGCGCGGTGAAGCACCAGGAGGTTGAACGCGCGAAGCGCAAGTTCCGCGAGGACCGCGCCAAGGCTGAGTCTGCGTTTTCGGCGGAGGAGGAGCGCCGGAGGAGAGAAGCAGAGAAGGCGATCGGAAAGCTCGTGCGCACCACCGAGAGCGGCGTCGGGGGCAGGAAAGGGCCCAACGCGGACGACGTCGGCGTCGTCGAGCGAAAAGCGCGCGAAGAGGCGCGCGCGGCAAAACGCGCGCGCGACGAGGCTCGCGCGTCGCTCGAGAAACAGGAACTCGACGCGCTTCGTTTATTAACCGCGTCCATGCGTTTATACGATTCAGAGTGCGCTCGCGAAACGAAAGAGCGCGAGGCGAAGCGCAGAGCTTTGGTCGTGCGACACGCCGAAGCTGTGACGCGCGAAAAACAAAGACGGCTCGACGTCGAAACCGCCGTCGTCGCCGAGCGCGAGAAAGACGCGCGCGATTTTGAAAAGCGCGGCGCCGAGCTGGAGAAAGAGTTACGCGACGCGCTCGCCGAAGCGAAACGCGTCGCGGAGCTGTGCGCCGTGGAGACGGAGCTCTTGGGTGTCGAGCGGGCTCGTCGTGCGGAGGAGGCTGCTTTGAAGGCTGAGCGAACGCGCCGGGACGAGGAGGCGAGGCGAGACTCGGCGCGGCGCGACGCGTTGGCGGCTTTCGAGGAGAAGAAGGCTTTGGCGGCGAAGGCGCGCGTCGCCAAGGAGGAGGCTGCGCGAGCCGATCGCGCGCGCCGCGACGCTGAGACGCAGAGGAAAAGAGACGCCGAGCTCAGAGCGGCCGCGGCGAAGGAGGAGGCTCGGAAGAAGGAGGAGGCGGCGTTCCGTGAGGCGAAGGCTAAAGCCGCGTCTGCGGAACGCGACGCGAGACGAAAAGAAGAGGAGGAGCAACGCCGGCGGGAGATTCGCGCGATGACCCCGCAGCAGCGCGCGCGCGAGAAGCGCGCTTCTCGCGCGGCGGCGCTGGCCGAGCGCGACGCGAAGCTCAAGACGGGCGAGGCGAAGACCGCGCTGGTGAAGAGCGCGGGCGTCGTGCTCGGGCACGCCGGCGCGGCGCTCATGATCGGCGCGGCGTTCGGCGCGGGTTCGTACCTCGCGATGAAAGGCGCCGGGTTGACGCATCGCGCGCTCACCGAGCGGTCGCACCGGCGTCGCGAAAAACGCGGCGACGCTACTCCCAAGCCGCCGACGCACGGGCGTGGATCGAAACACCAAAACCAGAATCGGGACGTGAACTTCCGCGTTCCCGGCTCGGCCTCCAGCGCGGGCACGGCGTTCAACACGAACCGCTCGCGCGACGGGAGTTCCGCGAACTCGTCGCTCGGGAACACCCCGTCGCAGTCGCCGCGTCTTCCGGGGAGCGCCGGCGAGCGGTTCGGGTCGCCCAACGAGGAGGACCTCGACGACGTCGACCTCGTGTCGCCTCTGAACACGCAGAGGTCGGACGAGGAGAGGTCTGTGTCACAAAAAAACCAGATGCGGCCGCGCGAGACCAAGAAACCGCCGGGCGTGCCTCGGCTACCCCTGAACCGGCTGTGGGGGGGGCCCTCGCCCCCCGACTCGACCGAAACAACGGAGCGCCGCGAAACTTCCGAGACGCGCGACGAAAAAGTCGTCTCCGACGCCGGCACGGCTTCGTCCACGCCGCGCACGCTCGAGGTTTCCGACATGTCGCACATCGAAGGACCGAATGACCCAGAAAAAGAAATAGAGGATTCGCGTTCTTTGCCGAACACCGCGCGTCGCGCCGCCGAGGCGCTCGCGTCGGAGCGCTCGCTCAAGTCCAGTTTAAACGAGGCGCGCGATAAGTTGGCGCGGTACGAGCGCGTGGTGAAATCCGAGCGCCGCGCGAAGATGGCGGCGGTGGAGCACGCCGCGAAGCTCGCCGCCGCCGCCGAGGCGCTCGCGGACCTCGAGCGAGGCGGCGACGGAGACGACGTCGAACAAAACGATTCTCTCTCGTCGCCGCGCATCGCCGCGCGCGCGGCGGATCTCGCGTTCGACGCGTTGATGAGCCCCTCGTCGCGCGACGGCGACGACGCCGCCGCGCTGGCTTCGATGCGCGAGAAGGAGCGCGCGCAGTACGAAAAAGCCGAAGCCGCGCTCGCGCGCGCGCGCGGCGCGCGGCGCGCGCGCGACAAGCTTCTCCTCGAGGAGCGCGCCAAGTGGACGCGCGTGCTGGAGGTGGCCAAGGCGGAGTCGGGCAAGGCGCACGAAGAGGCGGAGCGCCGCGAGGCGAGCCTGCGCGAGATGTTCGCCAAGCAGAAGGCGCGCGTCGACGCGCTCAACGTCGAGCTCGAGAGCGCGTCGGCGGCGTCGGCGCGCGCCGACGCGGCGTCGCGCGACGCCGCCGCCAAGGCGAAGCGCGCCGAGGCCAAGGCGGAGAAGGCGGCGCGCGAGGCGCGCGACCTAAAAGCGGAAGACAACAAACCGAACAAAAGTTCCGGAACGGCCGGGTCCGGTTCCGTCTCCCCCCGCGCCGCGCGCGCCGCCGAGACTGAGGCGGCGGCGCGGAGCGCGGCGGCGGAGGCGGCGGCGGCGGCGAAGGAGGCGGCGTTTCACCGCGCGGCGTCCGAGAAGTCCGTCGGCGAGCTGGACCGCGTGACGCGCGCGGCGGAGGCTGAGATTTCGCAGGCGAAGCGCGAGGCGGACGCGCTGCGCGCGGAGCTGGACCGCGCCGCGCGCGCCGCGAAGGAGCGCGAGAAGGCGCACGCGGCTGACCTGAAGCGACGCGAGGCGGAGTTTGAAAAGCGCGCCGAGAAGGCCAAGGCGGAGGCTAAAAAGACGGTTGCGCGCGTCTCGACGAGCGCGTCCGCGGACCTCAAGGCGGCGCTGGACCGCGAGAAGAAGCTGGAGGATCTGTTGAGGCGCGCGGAGGCGAAGGAGAAGCGGCTCGTGCAGGAGCAAAAGGCGCTGGTCGAGGCGCAGCGCGACGCGCGCGCGGACGGCGCCGGAGGGTCCCGGGAGGGGTCCGCCGGGACCGAGTACGCGAGCGCCGCCGGGTCTTGGCCGTCGGACGAGAGAGACGAAACCTCGCGAAACCTCGTGAGCGAAAACGCCGCGCACGCCGCCGAGCTCGATCGCCTGCGTCTGGAGGCGGCGCGCGAGCGCGCCGCCGCGCTGGAGGAGCTCAGGGCCGTGCACGCGGCGGACCTCGAGAAGCGCGGCGGCGCGCTTCGCGCGACGCGCGAACAACTGCAGGAGGCGTCGCGCGAGGTTGCGTCGCTCCGCGAGCAGTTTGACGTTTCTTCTAAAACGGCGCGCGCCGCCGAGCTCGCCGCCGCGGAGGCTTCCGCCGAGGCGCAGTCGCGCGCTCGCGCGGCGGAGGCGACGCGCGCGGCGCTGCAGGACGCGGTGTCGCTGGCGGTGGCGTCCGGCGCGAGCGAGGAGGAGGTGATCGCGGCGATGCGCAAACGAGGCGTCGTCGTGGAACGCACCGAGCGGGGGTTGACGGTGACTTTTTGACGCGAGGGACCCTAGGATAGAGCACGACTTTTTTCGCGTTTAGCCGCGTTCCTTTCGGTTCGGTCGGTAGTACTACAGGTTTGCCATTTAAGCGTTCCCTCTTGTGACGAACGAACGGCTGCTACCGGTTGATCACGTCTCTGCCTTAATAGTCGCCGCGGTGTTCAGGCTCCTCGTGACGCCCTGCTCGGCGAGGTCGGCTATGCTATTCAGGAACGTCAACACCTCGCTCGGGTTCTTCACCGAAAACGACGCGCACGACGGTTTCGGCACCGACGACACAATCACGCCGCACCCGGCGCCGTTTGGAAACTGTTTCAGTTCGTCGAACGCGTCCTCGTCCGTGTGGTCGTCCCCGAAGTACAGACTCAACACCGAGCCGGGCTTCGCGTTCGCTGGGTCGTTCTCTAAACCGAGTTGCCCGAGAAGATAACTCAAAGCCTTGCCCTTGTCCCACGCCACGCGAGGCTTCACCTCGAAAACCTTGCGTCCCTCGGCGTGCTTCAACCGTTTGGGGTCGGACGCCACGATGGCGTCCACCACCCCCTTCACTCGGGTCCAGTCCTCCCTGTTCTCGCAGTTGCGGTAGTGCACGGAGACGCAGAACTTGTTGTGGTCCACGGTCGCGCCCGGGATGGACGCGATCGCCGCCGTGGCGCGTCGAAAGACGTCGTCCATCACCAAAGGCGCCCAAGGCGCGGGCTGGTGCAACTCGCGTTGCGGAGCGCCGCTCTCGCCGTTTGAAACTTCGCTCGCGCCGTTAATCACGTTCGCCGGCGCGACGATATCCAAACCGTGGCTCCCCGCGTAGTACAGCTCGGGGAGCTGTACGAAATCATAAACCTTCTCCCTCGAGCGGCCGCTGATGATGGCGGTCGGGTACAGAGACGCGACGCGCCGAACCGCGGCGCGCATCTCGCTCGTCATGAACGCGCGCTCCGGTTGGTTCACGATCTCGGAGATGGTCCCGTCGTAATCGAGAAACACGGTTAGGAGCTTCCCGCTCGCCATCGTCTTGAACGACTCGAAGCGCTCCACCGCGGAGGGGTGGTGCGTGGTCTGTTTTAAGGAATCGAGTACGTGTGTCAGCGTCGTTCGTTCGGTCCGCGCGCGAGACGGCGGAGGAAAAAAAAACAAAAAAACGCGAAACCTCAGTCGCCGCGCGCGTGAAAAAACGACCGCCGCACGCCGACACCACCGAGTCAGCTCTCGGGACGAACGCTCTCGTCGTTCGCGCCTCGAGCGCGTCGTGGGACGCACCTTCCAGTCCTCGTAGTCCTTCCAGTACTTCTCCGTGGGGCGGACCCTGCCCACCTCCGTCGCGGACGCGGACGCGGTGCTCATCCCGCCTCGCCCCTCGGCTCCGCTCGCGCGACCGGTAGGGCAAAAGATGTCGGTTTCTCCCAACGGCAACGAGGGATGCGCGGGGCGCGACGCGCCGAGGGAGGCGCGGGGGCGCGCGGCGCGACGGCGTGCGTTCTCGCGGGCGCCGCGGGCGGTCGCGAGCGCGCCGCGAGCCGAGCGCGATCCGGGGACACGCGCGGGACCGGCGGGACCGGGCGGTGTGCGGGGTTCGCGACAGGCCCCGCGCTTTTCTCGTTCGCCCGCTGTGCCTGCGCTCGGAACGACTGACCGGTCGCGAGCAAGAAAAGAGGGGCGGTTGACCGTCGGGTTCGGTGAAAAGCGATTGCGCGAACGTTCGCGTTCGCGCGGAAAGGACGGGTTTTCGTTGGCGATCTCCGAACGCGCGTGAGTCAGCGATTTTCGCTGTTGGAATCATCCTGGGTTCGTGACTCAAGGATCCGCCGGACACGACTTTT
>ENA-OUOG01000914-OUOG01000914.1-marine-metagenome-genome-assembly--contig:-NODE-914-length-36179-cov-4.772312_pt1 | contig 36179 bp, 34 predicted proteins | sample MGYA00248635_ERZ508505 | MGnify/ENA primary metagenome ERZ508505 (study PRJEB26176, sample SAMN06267871) | marine metagenome | isolation source: Saanich Inlet, British Columbia, Canada | place: Pacific... | reverse complement strand
CACCGAAATCGAGGCCATTGCCAATAGACTGTCCTTCGCCCACAACAATGTCGGCGCCCATGTCACCTGGAGCTTTTAACAAGCCCAAGGCCACAGCTTCTGTAAACACGACTATGAGCAAAGCCCCGTGATCGTGTGCCGTCTGGGCCAAAGCTGTAAAGTCATTTACGGAACCAAAGAAATCAGGATATTGCACTACCACACAAGAGGTTTGATCATCGATTTTACCACCAAGATCCTCTTCACCCGCAACGGTGATGGGAACGCAATCAAGCTCAAAACCACCCATTTCGGACAAATTCTCAATCACCCCACGATAATGCGGGTGTAGACGTCCAGAAATAATGGCTTTTGATCGGCGCGTTACGCGATGAGCCATCAAGACAGCCTCGCCGGCGGAGGTGGAGCCATCATACATAGACGCATTGGCCACTTCCATACCTGTTAACTCTGCCACTTGCGTTTGGAACTCAAAGAGATATTGCAAAGTGCCTTGCGTAATTTCTGGCTGATAGGGTGTATAAGAGGTTAAAAATTCAGACCGCTGGATGATATAATCAACACTGGCGGGCACGTGATGCTTGTAAGCCCCACCGCCCACAAAAAAGGGCACAGAAGACGCAGCCATATTTTGTGCCGCAAGGGCAGTCAAATGCCGCTCAACATTCATCTCGCTTGCATGCTTTGGCAGCGCAACAGGTTCCTTTAAACGGGCAGCTTGTGGTACATCAACAAATAGATCATCAATCGATCCAACACCAATCTTTGCAAGCATGTCCTGGCGGTCATGCTGATTAAGCGGCAAATAACGCATTAGCCAAGCTCCTTAAGATAGGCGGCATAACCTGCCTCATCCATCAAATCGTCAAGTTCGTGCGGCTCTGAAAGGCTCATTTTAAAAAACCAACCATCGCCCTCGGGCGCCTCATTGACCAAAGCAGGGTTATCCCCGAGCGCAGCATTACCTTCCGTAATCTCTCCCGAAACCGGGGCATAAACCTCACTCGCCGCTTTCACACTTTCAACCACAGCCGCGTCGCCGCCTTGGACAACCTTCAGGCCTGAGTCAGGCACCTCAACAAAAACAACATCGCCAAGTTGGACTTGCGCATAGTCCGTAATGCCGACAGTCGCGATATCGCCTTCAAGGCGAACCCATTCATGGTCTTTGGTAAATTTAACTTGGCTCATTTTCAGTCTCTCATTTTCGTTACAGTTATATTCGTTTACGTGGATGTGACATGTCTAAGGTGCCGCTTTTGCCGACACATAATTATGCGGAACAAAAGGCATCGCACAAACATGGGCTGGCAAAGCCTTGCCTCGGACCATTAATTGAACTTGGGTCCCAATAGCTTGATGTGATGAGGCGACATATCCCATGGCTATTGGTTCAGATAAGCTCGGCGCAAAGCCCCCACTTGTAATAACCCCAATGTGGTTTCCCTCAAGGTCGCAAATCTCTGTTCCCTCGCGCGCTGGCGCACGACCAAGCGGTTGAATGCCAACTCGCTTTCGCTTTATGTCCTGACCTTTTAAAAAGTTCCCCGCGCCTGGAAAGTCCATCGCTTCGCGCCGACGCTTAGGAATCGTCCACATGAGATCAGCCTCTGCCGGGTTTGTCTGCAAATCAATATCATGGCCATAAAGGCACAAGCCCGCCTCAAGACGCAAACTATCCCGCGCACCTAAACCGCATAAACCAACAGCCTCATCGCGCAATAAAAGATCTGCAAAATCGGCAGCAATTTCATTTTCGAGCGAAATTTCAAACCCATCCTCGCCCGTATAACCACAACGGGTTATAAACAGATCGTGCCCTTGCCACGTGGCCTCGCGCGCCGCCATAAAAGGCAATTCCGCACAGCCCGGCAGAATACGTTCTAATACATGCACAGCCTGCGGCCCTTGCAGCGCCAATAAGGCTTGATCATAAATCTCTAGCGCCGCACGCCCGGATAAAGATGCCGAAATATGTTCAAAATCTGCATTTTTACATGCCGCATTGACGACCAACCAGATATCTTCGCCACGCCGCGTGACCATCAAATCATCGCGAATACCGCCATGATCATCCGTTAACAGCGTATAGCGAATACGATTGTCATGAAGACTGGTGATACCACCGGGAACAAGCTCTTCCATCAGCGCGGCGACATCATCACCGTTTGTTGCACGCAACATCGCCTGCCCCATATGCGACACATCAAAAAGGGCCGCGCTATTCCGGCATTGCAAATGTTCGCCCATTACCCCAAGCGGATATTGCACAGGCAATAAATAGCCAGCAAAATCAACCATCTTGCCGCCATTGGCGACATGAAATGAATATAGCGGCGTTTTCAGCGGGGTGCTCTCTTGGCTCATCTATCTCTCTCATTATTCGAAGGTTACCTTGAAACAAGATAACCCCGCTCACATGAGCGGTCGCGACTCAGGGAATGCCTCCTTTGGCACTCGCCCCCCTCTGTCGCTGTAACCTGAGAGATTTCACGTAATGTCTATCATTACGCTTACGCCTTCGGTGAGATGGACGAACCATCTACTTTCCAGAGTTGCGATGAAAACGGTCCTTTTGCCTGAGAGTTTCCGGGGGCGGTTGCTCCTTCGGCCTCGTATTCAAGATACGATGTCTCCCGTTTGCATCATTGCTAATTCAAAAAATAACGCGGCAGACTTTAAAGTCAAACACCTATTTCTGGCGTTTAACTTCTGCTGGGGATAAACGACGTTCCCAAGCGGCGCGGTTTGCTGCCAATTGCGCTTCGTTTAGTCTAAAGCCAACCAAAATACGATAGGAGGTCACTTTAAAATCTTCGGCTGTATAGAATGAGAGCTCATTGAATTTATGAGAAAAACTCCCTGCAGGCCCTGACACGCCATCGTTAACACCATCAATTTCAATGGTCTCAATATTCTGAGCAACAATATTGTTTTGGGGGTCTACTGCCGCAACAAAAACATCGACTAAAAAATCATCTCTGGGTGCAGAATCGCTACGATAGACATCCAAATAGCCCGCAACTTCGACATCTGATTCGACCAAACCAGACACATAAGCCGCACAAGCGGATCGGATAGCGCGTAACTTAACTTCATAAGCAGGTGTTTCAGGGTTCGTGACCTGAGGCCAACTATCGCTCGTCGCAGCAATATCAGATGCTGGGCAACGATATGAGCCAAGATCCTCAGGGCCGCAGCTATAAACAGCCAGGAGAGCTGCCATTGACAGAATTTGTTTTGTAAAAGTTTTCATTGCTTTGACTTGACCCAGGTGAGTTTTCGCCGTTAAGACGATTATTAATACTAACGCGACACTAACCAAACTCACCCTGCGTAACAAGTGTTAAACCGTTATGCTTACAATTTGGGGCCGAAATGAACGAGCAGATGACGAATGAAAAGACGCTTCTTTTAATCGCGCCCCGCGGTTTCTGCGCTGGTGTTGATCGTGCGATTAAAATCGTCGAACAAGCTCTCATTCGCCATGGCGCCCCAGTATATGTGAGACATGAAATTGTGCATAATCAAAGAGTTGTCGCCAAGCTCGAAGAACAAGGGGCGGTTTTCGTTGATGAATTAGATGATGTTCCGGCAAATGCGCCCGTCATTTTTTCCGCGCATGGTGTACCAAAATCAGTACCCGCCGAAGCCAAAGCACGTGGCTTAACTTATTTTGATGCAACCTGTCCTCTCGTGTCTAAAGTCCATATAGAAGCCGAACGACACGCTCAAGACAATCGGCACATATTATTGATTGGTCATGCCGGACACCCAGAAGTTGAGGGCACGATGGGCCAAGTTGCGGCGGGTGATATTAGCTTAATCGAAACGATCGAAGATGCAGAAATCTTCAGCCCACCTTCAGGCCGCGCACTGGCTTATGTCACGCAAACCACACTCTCTGTAGATGATACAGCCGACATTATTGCTGTTTTAAACAAAAGATTTCCTAACATTATTGCGCCGCACAAAGAAGATATTTGCTACGCAACAACAAACCGTCAGAGCGCTGTTAAGTCACTTGCGCCGAGCCTCGACCTATTGCTCGTGATCGGTGCAAAAACCTCATCAAATTCCCTACGCTTAGTGGAAGTTGGCACCCGTGCAGGCGCAAATAGCGCTTATTTAATCCACGATGCCACCGCCATTGATTGGCAATGGATCGAGAAAGCCGAGCGCATAGGTATCACTGCTGGTGCTTCAGCACCTGAAGAAATTGTTCAAGAAGTTATCAATGCTTTTAAAGAACGATATGTGGTAAGCGTCGAGGAATATATAGATGCTGTAGAGCAAGTGCACTTTAACTTGCCCCGCGAATTACGGGACTAGATCACATGGCCGTTTTTACCAATGTCACGACCCAAGAGCTCGATACACTTCTAAGCGATTATGATATTGGTCAAGCAAAAGGCCTTCATGGGATTGCTGAGGGGGTTCAAAATAGTAATTTTTTTCTGACAACCGAGCAGGATAAATTTATTTTGACCCTTTATGAGCCAACCATCGACGCCGATGATTTGCCTTTCTTTCTTAACCTCATGTTATACTTATCCCAGCGCGGCATCGAATGCCCCTTGCCCGTTTTACGGCGCGACGGGACATTGCTTTCAACTATTGCTGACCGACCTGCGGCCATTGTTACGTTCTTAAAAGGATCGGGCTTAAAATCCCCACGCAGCAGCCATTGCGCTGAGGCCGGCGCTGGTCTTGCCAAACTTCATCTCGCGGGACATGACTTTCCACTCTCACGACAAAATAATTTAGGTCACGCCTATTGGCAGAGCTTTTACTCACCCAATGCAGCGCGTGCAAATGAGGTTATGCCAAGCCTTGCGACCGAGATTGAACATGAATTAGAACGCATCGCCAAACACTGGCCAAGCGACTTACCGAGCGGAATTATTCACGCTGACCTGTTTCCTGATAATACGTTTTTCTTAGACGATAAACTCAGCGGCATAATTGATTTCTATTTTGCCTGCACTGATTTTTATGCCTATGACCTCGCTATTTGCCTAAACGCGTGGTGCTTTGAAGCCGACATGACGTTTAATCTCACCAAAGCCCGCGCCATGATCAATTCCTATCATAAGGTAAGGCCTTTATCAGAAAATGAACTTGAGCATTTACCCTTGCTCTGCGCCGGTGCATCCATGCGATTTTTGCTGACGCGACTTCATGATTGGTTAAATCGCGTCGATGGTGCCCTCGTAAACACAAAAGACCCGGTGCAATATTTAAGACGCCTTAGATTTCATAAAAATGCCCGCTCAGCAGCCGATTATGGAGTAGACATATGATCACAATTTATACAGATGGCGCCTGCTCAGGCAATCCCGGACCAGGCGGCTGGGGCGTTTTGATCGAACGACCCGATGATAACGCGCATGAATTATGCGGCGGAGAACAAGACACAACCAATAACCGGATGGAGCTTATGGCCGCCATTCAAGCCTTGAATTTCTTTGATACGCCTCAAGAGCTCACAGTGATAACCGATAGCGTCTATGTTAAAGACGGCATTTCATCTTGGCTTAAAAATTGGAAAGCTCGCGGCTGGAAGACAGCTAATAAGTCACCGGTTAAGAATAAGGACCTGTGGCAAGCACTCGATGCCGCCGCACAACGGCACAATATATCTTGGCAATGGGTTAAGGGTCATGCCGGGGACCCCGGAAATGAGCGTGCTGACGCTTTAGCGCGCCAAGGCATGGCGCCCTATCTGTCGTAACGACAGACTATCTTCTCTAAAGGGGCGTTATATATGCGCTTCATAGATTGCGACAAACAGGTTCAACACATTGAAAACATTTAAAGTATTTTATGATTTTTCAATTAAGCACAAAATAAACTAAGAACGCTGTGCAAAGCGCACTTGTCCCAATAACGGAATAAGAACCAAGTTTTTGGGAATGATTTAAAACGGTCAGCCGCGCGAAAGATGACCGATCACGCGGCTGCAAGACGTTTTAATTAAAGTTGGCCCAAAAGATGTTCGGCCCCTGACTCAACAGCGGCGCCAGGGTTACTCTCAATATTCAATGAAACAACCTCGCCATCGCGTACAATCATAGAATAACGAAGCGAGCGCTTACCCATACCAAACGCGCTACCATCCATGACTAAGCCCATTTTCTCTGTAAGCTCGGCATTGCCATCAGCAACCATCATGACTTTATCGCCCGCATTTTGCATTTTGCCCCAAGCACCCATGACAAAAGCGTCATTGACCGAAAGACATGCAATCGTATCAACGCCTTTGGCGGCAATGTCATCTGCCATTTGGATATAGCCTGGCAAATGATTGTTAGAACATGTTGGCGTAAAAGCGCCAGGTAGCGCAAACAAAACAACTGTTTTGCCCGCAAATAGCTCTTCTGTTGACAAAGGTGTCGGTCCAGCCTCACCCATATACATGAGCTTTGCTTCGGGTATTTTATCACCAACTTTAATCATCTCGTTCTCCTTTAAAATTTACACCAATTTAACTTTGGATTGCCCCACTTATACCAGCGCATTACTTAAACAGCACGAAAATAGTCCTGCCTTTTTAAAAAAGATTGTCACACATTTCATTTTATAGCCTTATAGTTTACCTCTATGACAAGTTTTAAAAACATCAGCTTGGCAGGCAATTTACTGGTCGCAATGCCGCAGATGGATGATCCGCGGTTTGAACGATCCGTCATCTTAATGCTTAATCATCAACAAGATGGGGCGATGGGCATCATTGTCAACCAACAAACAGACGACCTTACCCTTGGTGCCATTCTCATAAATTCCGATCCCAATTTAAACATAGACCAAATTGCTGACATGCCGGTTTATTTAGGCGGCCCAGTCGACACAACGCAGGGATTTATTTTGCACTCGAATGAATGGTCTGGCGAAAAAACATTTACCTTACCAAACTCCGAGCTGAACCTTACCCAGTCACTCGACATACTCGATGATTGCGCAAGAGGCAAAGGCCCAAAATTGATGCGTGTTATTATGGGTTATGCCGGATGGTCATCTGGGCAACTCGAAGACGAAATTCAGAAAAACCTATGGCTTGTAATCCCAAATGCGCTTGAGCTTATCTTTAATACCGAAGACGACGCGCTTTATGAGGCCGCAACAAAGTCTATCGGAATTGATATTCACAAATTATCGTCATCGGGTGGAGACGCCTAATATTGCGCCTAAGACACACTTTCTAAAGGATCAAACACTGTCAGCTGGGGTGAGAACAAAACGCCGAGTGAAAGAATTAATGACGTCATGAATAATGCCAAGGGAAAAAGATCAAGCGTTATATATCCCAAGAATGGACCATTCATCACAGCAAATCCCCAAAGACCAAAAGCAATGATAATGGATAAGTCCGCAAACACTCTCAGCGTTAACCAATAGCCTCTCAAAAGAGAGGGTAGATTATAATATCGCCACCAATTTAAACCATGCAGGACCAATGCTCCAATTAGGATTGAGAGCAAAAGAGCATCACTCGTATGAAAAGTTAATCCAACTGGTAGCACTGTGGCAGCTTTTAGGCAGAAGCCCGCAGCGCCCCAGGTCAGCGCCTCAAAAAGAATGGTTGGCACGCCAAAGTTAAACTTATTGACTAACCTTCTTAAAAAACCAACCGACCACGCAAATCCCACAAAAGCAAAAATCACCAGCCAAATAAGACGCGCATTCCGCTCAAAACTTATCCGACTATTCTCCCCCCAGAGCCATAAATGCCGAACAGGTCCCATATAACCTTCAAAGACGAAAGATTGCACCGATAATGAGGGAATGGAGAAAATCAACTGATCAGGCAATCGCCAATCGGCAGCAACTTCTTTGCCATCAGACATGATAAGGCGAAGCGGGGCTACAGGGCGCTTTTCGATATTGAGAAAACTGGCCAAAGGCCATTGTGTTGGATAGCGTTGCAACTCAAAGACAAGAGGTTCATCACTGGCGTTTTGAACAGCAAAGGCTCGTCGGTCATCGATTTCACGAATAAATTCAGACAAATGAATAACACCAATGCGCCCATCAATGCGCAATGGGTCCAGCGCATAACTCCGAGAGGACAGAAGACTAATCATAGCAAAAAATAAAATAAGGACTACTCGCATCATTCTTCTATACTCTCATGACTTCGACCATAAAGTACATGGTCTTCCCAAGAACCGTTGAGTTTTAAATAGTTCTCAGCACGTCCTTCATATTGAAAAAGATTATTCTCCAGAACGCGGCAAGAGGCAATATTATCAACCATACATGCCGCTTCTAACCGATGTAACTTCAAAACATCAAAGGCATAAATACAAACCAATTTAACAGCTTCACTCATATAGCCGTTTTGTTGATAAGGCTCCCCCATCCAATAGCCAAGCGTCGCCATTTGAGCAGCTCCACGCCTCATATTGGTTATGTGGCAAGCTCCCATCAAATGCTCAAATCCCGCATCCCAAACAAAGAAGGCATATCCAAGATCTCGCCGACGTGCGGAGACATATTCGCGTATATATGAACGATAATATTGCTTTGTGAGATGTGATTGGGACCAAGTGGGTTCGCGTCTTTGAAACGCTTCGCGACCCTCTGAACGTAAGCTCAACCACTGTTGCGCATCACAATATCTGGGCTGAGCGAGGATGACCTTCTCACCAATGCCGTAAATCCGAGGTTGCCGCAAATTCAGCCAGCGACCAAGCCCATTAGCCTTTGGCGGTAATTCGAGCATTGGCTTCTATAAAAGACTCGACGGCAGACAAATCATTGGCGAGAAAATCACTTTTCTCAGAACGATTTAAAAGTTCAGCAACATGAGCGGGTGGCGTTGGATGGACATGACAAGCAGCCTCCACCGAAGCTGGGAATTTAGCCGGATGTGCGGTTGCTAAAGTCACAACAGGCACGCCATCACCAGGCGCTAATTTACGAGCTGCACCAAGACCAACGGCCGTATGAGGGTCAAGAATAAGTTTCAATCGAGATTGCACATCTTGCATCACCGCGTCGGTCTCGTTCTGATCAACGCGAGCAGCAACAAATAATCTTCTTATGGACTCAAGATGCGCATCATCCATTGTAAATTGGCCTTCATCCCGAAGCTCATCCATATAACTTTGAACGCGAGCGCCATCGCGCCCCGCAACCTCAAATAACAAGCGCTCAAAATTGCTTGAGACTTGAATATCCATACTCGGTGAAGAGGTCGCAACCACAGTATCGCGCGCATAGGTGCCTGTCTCAAGCGTACGAACCAAAATATCATTTACATTTGTTGCGATCATTAACTGCTTAATCGGTAAACCCATTTGCTTGGCGACATAACCAGCAAAAATATCGCCAAAATTACCAGTAGGAACAGAAAATGAAATATCGCGCTCGGGCGCACCAAGCGCAACAGCAGCTGTAAAATAATAGACCGTTTGGGCCATAACACGCACCCAATTGATCGAATTCACACCGGCAAGGCGTACGCGGTCACGAAAAGCCTGATCGTTAAACATGCCCTTTACCAAAGCCTGACAGTCATCGAAAGTGCCATCAATCGCGAGCGCATGAACATTTGCCTCATAAGCTGTGGTCATTTGCTTGCGCTGGACATCAGAAACCCGCCCATCTGGATAAAGAATAAAAATATCGGTCGCCTCAGCGCCCCTAAAGGCCTCGATTGCCGCACCGCCTGTGTCACCAGATGTTGCCCCGACGATGGTGGCGCGCTGATGACGCGTGGCCAACACATGGTCCATAAGCAAGGCAAGCAATTGCATGGCAACATCTTTAAATGCCAATGTAGGGCCATGAAATAATTCGAGCACATAATGCTCGTCTTCGAGATGCCGCAAGGGTGCAATGCTCTGATCTGAGAAGCTAGAATAGGCCTTATTAATCAGCCCGCGAAGGATCTCAGGCTCAATCTCATCACCGATAAAGGGAGATAAAACCTCAAAAGCGACCTCTTCATATGTTTTTGTTTTAAACGAGGCAATCTGCTCATGAGATAATTGCGGCCATGATACTGGCAAATAAAGCCCTCCATCATCGGCAAGTCCTGCCAATAATGTATCTAGAAATCCAAGTTGCGGAGCGCGCCCGCGTGAGCTGATATAGTTCACTGTATTTTGCCTTTAACTCTTTAAGCTTTGCATCTTCAAGACTGATAACCCTATTTACGCATTAACCCGTCGATAAGCACGGATGTGCCACAATGCAGATATAATGACAAGGATTAAGCCAAAACCATACCATGTTAGAGCATATTCAAGATGCCGATTGGTCAATACACGGCGCGACTGCCCGGCATAAGGCCAGCCCATCTGAGGTGCTGTTTGTTCCACCAAAAAAGGGTAAGAGTTAATCCCGCTCGCCTGCGCCATCGCTATTGTGTTACGGACATACCATGTGCGCTCACTGGGGAGATCCTCAGCATCAAAAATTGTGCGCTCATCGGGCCAACGTAATATACCCTTAATTTGTCGCGGCAAATTTTGAGGTCGAGCCTCAATATCGCGCAAACGCTCAGGCACAAAACCCCGATCGATATAAAGAATAGCTCCGTCAGAAAGCGCCAATGGAGTCAAAACATGAAAGCCAACGCGATCTCTATGCGCAAGACCGTCAGGAATATTATTGGCTGTTGCAAACCAATATTGCTCTAAATCAACGCGCCAAGTCCCCTCAATGGTGATCGGATGAAAGTCATGGTCACGGCGTGACAAAACCTTCAAATCGGCGCCTGATTTAATGCTTAACGGCTCGGCTTGATCACGCTGAGCCATTGTCGCGATAAGCTCATTTTTCCATGCCAGCCGATCCATCTGCCAATTTCCAAGCGAAATAAGCACCAGGAGCATAACCCCCGTCATCACAATCGGTATGAATCCGATATTATTCGTCCTCGTCAAGGTCAAGCCTCCCCAAGGCAGCATTGTTTTGATATTGCTTAGCGGCCAGCCATGCCTTCATCGGCCGGAGCATTAAAATAGGAAGAAATAACCCAATAGGAAGCCAAAGCGCCGCATGAACCCAATAAGGAGGCTGATACGCAACCTCCGTATAGAGTGCCGCTGCGACAATAATAAAACCAGCAATCAATATAATAAAAACAGCTGGCCCATCCCCCGCATCGATCTGACTGTAATCTTGCCCACAGGCTGAACAGTCATCAGCAAAATCCAAGAAGCCAGAAAATAAGGCGCCCTGCCCACACCGTGGACAACGCGCCTTAAAAGCTGTTTTCATTGGCGAAATAGCCGGATAAAAATCTGTTTCTAAATCCGACACAAAGACCAAATCTTAATGCGCAGCCGGTGCGCCTGAGCCAATGACATAAATCACGACAAACAAGAACAACCAGACCACATCAACAAAGTGCCAATACCAAGCGGCAGCCTCAAAACCAAAATGCTGTTTTTCCGTAAAGTGGCCAGATTGAGCGCGTAGCAAACACACGAGAAGGAAAATTGTACCGACCAATACATGGAAACCATGGAAACCTGTGGCCATATAGAAAGTCGCGCCATAAATATGCCCGCTAAACCCAAAGGCAGCATGACTATACTCATAAGCTTGAACAACACTAAACAAAGCACCAAGCGCTACGGTTAGAATAAGACCCCATTTCAGCCCTTTGCGATCACCATGAAGCAAAGCATGGTGAGCCCAGGTAACGGTTGTACCTGACGTCAACAAGATGAGCGTATTAATGAGTGGCAAATGCCATGGATCAAAAGTCTCGATACCAACGGGAGGCCACTGTCCGCCTGTTAGCTCTGCGCGTGTTGCTTGAATAGCCTCGCCTGGGTAAAGGCTTGCGTCAAAATAAGCCCAAAACCAAGCAGCAAAGAACATGATTTCAGAAGCGATGAACAAAATCATGCCATAACGTAAATGTAACTGAACGACCGGCGTATGATCACCTTTTTGGGCTTCTACAACCACATCTCGCCACCAGCCAAGCATAGAATATAACACCGCAACAAAACCAATAATCATAACCCATGGGGTACTGCTATGGAGATACTGAACAGCGCCAATCGACAGTATTAAAACACTCACAGATGAAATAACCGGCCATGGGCTCGGGTCCACTAAATGATAATCATGATTTTTTGCGTGGCTATCGGCCATAGTCTATCCCCTCGGTTTATATTGCGATCTGCTTGCCGTTTCTGGCGCTTTAAAAAAAGTATATGACAGAGTGATTGTTGTTACATCATTCATCTCAGGGTCGTCCATAATTTCTGGATCAACAAAGAAGGTAACCGGCATTTCAACCGATTCCCCAGGCTTTAACACCTGTTCCGTAAAACAAAAACACTCAATCTTATTGAAATAATAACCTGCTTTTGCCGGGGACACATTAAAAGTCGCAGTCCCTGTTACCTGCTCATCTGTCAGGTTTTTAACGCCATAAAAGGCCAAACCCGTTTCTCCGATGAAGAGTGAGACTGGTTTAGTGATTGGCATAAAATTCCAACCCAGCTCACGATTTATACTCGCATCAAAGCGCACGGTTATTTTGCGATCTCCAATGATGGTCGGAGCTTGCTCAGCAACCTGCGTTGTACCACCAAATCCCGTCACACGACAAAACAGGTCATAAAGAGGCACAGATGCATAGGATAAACCAATCATGACAAAAACAACTGAGGCCGCGCGCAGGGCTGTTCGTGTATTTTTTTTATCAAGTTCGCTTCTATTGCTCATGACTGACCTGCACTTTGAGCAACATTTTCAGCTAAGCGTACGATCGTAACCGCAAAAAACAGTCCGACGAGTATAAGAATACCAATCGCCATAACTGCCGCGCGACGCCGGCGCTGACGCAATAGTTCTGGTGTCCATGCGGATACGTCAGGCAAATTACTATTATCAGGCATTATACTGCTCCTAAAATGCGATCAATCGGCAAACAAGCAAATAAGGCAAATAGATAGAAAATCGAAAATCCAAACAACCAACCCGCCGCATAATTGCGGCGCGCATCACCAGCTGTAAACAGCCAAAACGCAAAACCAATAAAAGCTAAATTTAATACACTAACCGTGACAAGATAAATGGTGCCAGAAAACCCAAAAAACACCGGCGCAAAGGAAACAAGCGCCAGAACAAAACTATAAATCAAAATTTGCCATAGCGTATTGCGATCTCCATGCGTGATTGGCAGCATTGGCACACCAACTTTGCGATATTCATCCTGCTTGATAAGAGCGAGCGCCCAAAAATGAGGGGGCGTCCAGAAAAATATAATCGCAAAAAATATGATCGGTTCAAGTGATACGGAATTGCTCGCCGCCGCCCATCCAATGACAGGAGGCAAGGCGCCTGCCGCACCACCAATAACGATGTTTTGCGGAGTCGAACGCTTCAGCCACATTGTATAGATGACCGCATAAAAGAAAATTGTGAATGCCAAAAGCAAAGCACTCAAATAGTTAACCATAACCCCAAGACACACAATTGAGATGCCCGACATCCACAAACCAAATGCCAAAGCACTCTCTGCTGAAATGCGTTTTGAGGGAACAGCGCGGGTTTTGGTCCGCATCATGACACCATCAATATCGGCATCATACCACATATTCAAAGCAGCGGATGCACCCGCACCCAATGCAATCATTGACAATGCCGCAATCGCAATCATTGGGTGGATTGCATTTGGCGCCATAAAAAGACCAATGCCCGCGGTAAAGATAACCAAGGACATTACGCGCGGTTTCATTAAAGAAATAAAATCTGCCGCAGAGCCAGTATCCATTACTGGCTCCGCAGGTATCAGAATTTCGCCTTTAACGACCTGTGACATGGGGTCTTTTTTCTCCAATGAACTGTAACTTACTTAATTTTAGGTAAGTCACTGAATTGGTGGAACGGCGGAGGCGAGCTGAGTGTCCATTCCAGAGTTGTTGCACCTTCACCCCATGGGTTATCCGCTACTGGCACGCGACGCGCGAAAGCATGAATAACGCCAACGAGGAAAATCAGCACCCCAAAGGCAGCAATGTAACTACCGATTGATGACCAATAGTTCCAATCAGCATATGCGTCTGGATAGTCAACATAACGGCGCGGCATACCTGCCAAACCTAAGAAATGTTGTGGGAAGAAAAGAAGGTTCACACCAATGAAGGTGACCCAGAAATGCAACTTGCCGATAAATTCGGAGTAAGCCACACCAAACATTTTTCCGAACCAATAGTACCAACCTGCAAAAATCGCAAACACAGCACCCAATGACAGAACATAATGGAAGTGAGCAACAACAAAATAGGTGTCATGGTAAGCGCGGTCTACACCCGCATTGGCAAGCATCACGCCCGTCACACCACCAAGGGTGAAAAGGAAAATGAAACCAAGCGCCCATAACATAGGTGTTTTAAATTCAATTGAACCGCCCCACATTGTTGCAATCCAAGAGAAAATCTTGATACCTGTCGGCACCGCGATCACCATTGTTGCCGCAACAAAATAGGCCTGAGTGTCAACCGACAAACCAACCGTATACATGTGGTGGGCCCAAACGATGAAGCCAACCGCACCAATTGCAACCATGGCATAAGCCATGCCCAAGTAACCAAAAACCGGCTTACGCGAGAATGTTGACACGATCTGAGAGATAATACCAAAGCCTGGAAGGATCAAAATATAGACCTCAGGGTGGGCAAAGAACCAAAACAAATGTTGGAACAAAATTGGATCACCACCACCCGCAGGGTCGAAGAAAGTTGTGCCGAAGTTGCGGTCTGTCAGCAACATAGTGATCGCACCTGCAAAAACAGGCAAAGACAACAACAACAAGAACACAGTGACCAAAATCGACCACACAAATAGTGGCATTTTATGCAATGTCATGCCGGGGGCACGCATATTAAAGATTGTGGTGATAAAGTTAATCGCACCAAGAATTGACGAAATACCAGCAACATGGAGTGATAAGATCGCATAATCCACAGCAGGCCCAGGCTGACCGGAGGTCGAAAGCGGCGGATACATTGTCCAACCGCCACCTACACCGCTATTTCCGGGCGGGCCCTCAGCAAAAATAGACAATACCAAGAGAATAAAAGAGGCTGGCAATAACCAGAACGAAATATTGTTCATCCTCGGGAAAGCCATATCCGGCGCGCCAATCATAAGCGGGACAAACCAGTTACCGAAACCACCAATCATGGCCGGCATAACCATGAAGAAGATCATGATCAACCCATGGCCCGTAACCAAAACATTGTAAAGGTGGTAGTTTCCACCCAAAATGTCATCACCAGGAGATTGCAATTCAGCGCGCATGATGACGGACATTGCGCCGCCAACAATCCCAGCAAAAATAGCGAAAATAAGGTACATCGTTCCGATGTCCTTATGGTTTGTTGAATAAAGGTAACGCTTCCAACCCGTTGGATGATCTTCGTGGTGTGCGTCTATAGCGTGATCCGTTGCCATATCTATCGCTCCTAATTAACTATTTTGTTTGAAATCGCGGGTTTTGCATTCGCGATTTTACGAGAGTCTATACGTGCATATTTTTCGCGAGATTCTTCGACCCAGCGATCAAACACCTCACGCTCAACAACTTCTACGCGTATCGGCATGAAGGCGTGTCGTATGCCACAAATTTCTGAACACTGACCATAAAATGTACCGGTTTTTTCAGCTTTGAACCAAACTTCGTTCAAACGGCCGGGAACCGCATCCATTTTGAGACCAAATGCAGGCATTGCCCAACTGTGCAGCACGTCAGCACCCGTCACCACAACACGGATGGTTGTGTCGACCGGGACAACCATAGCCGTATCTGTCGCCAATAGGCGAGGCTGATCCCCACGGTTTGCGTCATCAAGCATGTAAGAATCAAAAGCAAAATCACCATGATCAGGATATTCATAACCCCAATACCACTGATAACCGACAGCTTTAACGGTCATTTCGGCTTCAGGTAAAACACGTTGGAAATATAATAAGCGGAAAGAAGGCACCGCAATAACAATCAAAATCAGAATTGGTAACACCGTCCAAACAACTTCGACCAAAGTGTTATGGGTTGTTTTGGATGGGTTCGGATTACGTCCAGCTCTAAACCTGATCATGACATACAGCATCAAGCCCAGTACCAATAAGCTTATGCCCGCCATAATGATAAGAAGAAAATCATTAAATTGCACGATGCGTGACATATTTTCCGTAGCAGCTTCCTGCAGGTTTAATTGCCAAGGTTTTGGCTGGTCAGCGAAGGCTGCAAATGCCAAAGACAAACTGGCCAAGCCCCCTAAAACGACATTCTTGAATAGACGCATTATTTTTTCCATCCTGATTATGAGTTCGTATATGCGGCAACTTATCAAAGTGCCTCGAATATACAAGGCTAGATTGCCGGAAAGGCGCAAATTTTAGAACAATGCGACCAAATGCCCATCTCTTCGCAAACCATCACTCAGGCCAATTTTTGCAACTTTTCCTTAGAAAACAAGAAGAATAATTAAGCGCGCAAAGACTCTCAAAATGAATTATGACCACAGTCATAATATTTGAGTTGAGCCACTATCTTAAAAACGAGCGGTTAAATACCGCCATAAAGGATTCAAGACGTTAATAGGAGTGATTCCCACTATTACCCCAATCTATTAACCAAATAGCCAGCTTCGGACAAAACTGACCCCGCAACCTGTACCAAGAATCGGCAATCTTCTGTAAGGGGAAACTCCGTCAAACTGACCCAACGGTCAACGCGACAGAAGCCACGCCCCTCATTCACCACGAGGGGGCAAGATATCCCTCTTCCAACCATCGCACCTGTTATGAAATGGCCAACCCTCATTTCCTTTGAGGGTAAGGTGCTCCTCACCCAACCATCAACAGCAAAAAGTCAATCTTAGCGACCCAGTCGGCTCATCCACCACTTTAGCTAGGCTTATAAAAGCTAACTTTATGAAAAATTTGGGTTTTTCAATCTTTTTTGACGATTAATTATTCGGTATTGCCGAAATATCATTTCATATTTTGCTCAATTACACGGGTTTAAAGCAAGTGTTACACCCTCGCCGTGAAAGGGGGCATTATGCACCTAGACCCGATAACTTTATGCCAAGACACATTTGTTAAAGCGCTGGCGCGCGCTCTGAGAGCTTTTAGGGACCTGACCGATCGAGCTTGGCCAAAAGCGATCCGGCACATTTCGAGCCGCCGGTTATGGGTAAACATCAAATCAACCCCTTGGACTGAACCACGCCAGTTTTCAGAGCATCGCCCCACCCATTCCCTAAAGCCATTTTGAACATCCAACTCTAATAGCACCCAAAACCAACAGAAAGACCAATCTCATGAAACTAAAATCAAAAATGCCCCTGCAAATTTGGATTTTAACCCTAGCCGCTTTCGCCATTGGCACAGCAGAATTTGTGATCGCAGGTATTCTGACTCAAGTTTCCGAAGCCCTTCATATTTCTGAAGGACAAGCCGGTCACTTAATAACCGCCTATGCACTCGCCATCGTCTTCGGTGGCCCGATACTGACCCTATGGCTCGCCCGCTACCCAAAACATTTGGTGCTGATTGGCTTAATGGGGCTGTTTGTCATATCCAATGTAATCACAGCTATCTCGACCGATTACATCACTTTAATGATCAGCCGCATCATGGCAGGTCTTACACAAGGGCCTTTTTACGGCATTGGGGCTGTGGTTGCGACACGTTTGGTCAGCGATAAAAGGGCTGGACAGGCTGTGGGACAAATGTTTGCCGGCCTCACGCTTGCAAATGTATTGGGCGTACCAGCTGGGGCTTGGATTGGGAACATTTATGGCTGGAACGCGACTTTTATTGTTGTTGCTTTACTGGGAGGGGTCGCCGCCCTTGCCATCGCAATTACTATTCCGCCACAAAAAGCTGAAGAACCAAAATCCATCAGGGCCCAGATTGGCGCCTTCCGCAACCCTCAACTTCGCATCAGCTTAATGATCACAATCTTATGCTGGGTCGGCTTTATGAGCTTTTATGGATATATCGCTCCCATCGCTGAGGAAATCGCGGGGTTTGAACGCGCCTCAATCACCTGGATACTCATGATTGTTGGCTTTGGTCTTGTGTTGGGAAACACTTTTGGAGGCATAACCGCTGACAAAAATTTGAGTTTATCGCTTATCGCATGGCCCGCCGCAATGATTGCCTCTTTGATCGTCATTGGCCTGGTTGCATCACAACCCTACCTTTTCGTCCTGACCGCCTTTATCTTTGGCATTGTCTCTTTTGCCAACGTTCCTCCCATGCAAATGCGTGTCATGAAACATGGCCAAGATGCCCCGGAACTTGCCGCAACTGCGAATATATCGGCTTTTAATCTCGGAAATGCGTTTGGCGGCATCATCGGGGGGCTGGTTGTTGATAGCTCATATGGAGCAGGTTATATCCCCTTTGCTGCGATCATTGTACCGACCATCGGACTAGCCTTTATCATCTGGCAAGAGAGCAAACCACGCGCTTTTAAAGCCACTGCATAAAATATCAGTTAAGACGAGAATATTGGCGTTCGCGTATCACGAACCAATGGGTTTTCTTACACCCTCCAGAATATTTTCGTCGCTTTCATTGAGGACTAACATTCGGCACTATATATATATGGTGTAAAGCGTTATGCTGAGCAGTCGCAAAGGAGACATAAATGTCAAACCCAAAAGCAGCGAAATTATTTTTTTCGTCGAATCTTATTGATACTCAACAAACACAAGACCAATTAAATAATGCGCTTAAAGGCATGGATGATGGTGAATTATTCCTCGAATACACGCTGTCAGAGGCCTTTTCTTTTGATGACAATCGTCTAAAAGCCGCTAATTTTGACACAAGCCAAGGCTTTGGATTGCGTGCGGTCATGGGTGAGCTGACGAGCTACGCTCATTCCACAGAACTCTCACATGCCGCCATCGGTCGAGCCGCAGAGACTGTGTCTGCCGTCAATCGTGGCTATAAAGGGCAAATGATGATTGCCCCATCCGCAAGCGACATTGCTCTTTATACAGATGATAACCCCCTGCTTGAACATCATTTTGAAGATAAAGTAAAATTGCTCGAGACCATTAATAGTTTCGCCCGCGCCCAAGATAACCGCGTGCGGCAAGTATCGATCAGCCTATCTGGTGAGTGGCAGGCGGTTGCGATTATTCGCGCCGGAAGTGATCCTGTTTTTGATATCAGGCCTTTGGTTCGCCTCGATGTATCTGTTATGGTTGGCGAAGGAGACCGCCAGGAAACAGGGCATTCTGGCCGTGGCGGACGTGCCTCTTATGGACATTGGATGGCGCCTGAAAATTGGCAAGGTCAAGTCCGGGAGGCTATTCGGCAGGCTGTTGTCAATTTAGAAGCAATCGATGCCCCCGCCGGTGAAATGGACGTGGTTTTAGGCGCCGGATGGCCCGGTATTTTGTTGCACGAAGCCGTTGGCCATGGACTTGAAGGTGACTTTAACCGTAAAAAAACTTCCGCTTTTTCAGATCGTATTGGCGAACGCGTTGCCTCTCCCGGGGTTACAGTGATTGATGATGGGACCTTGCCCGATCGACGCGGCTCTTTAAATATCGATGATGAGGGCACACCCACATCAAGGACCGTTCTTATTGAAGATGGAATCTTAAAAGGCTACATCCAAGATCGTCTCAACGCTCGACTTATGAATATGAGCCCAACGGGCAATGGGCGCCGCGAGAGCTTTGCCTGCCAACCTTTACCACGCATGACCAACACCTTCATGCTAGGTGGCACTCATGAACCAGAAGAAATTATTAAAAGTGTAAAAAAAGGCATCTACGCAACGGCATTTGGCGGTGGGCAAGTAGATATAACGTCTGGAAAATTTGTTTTCTCTTGCACCGAGTCATACGAGATCGTCGACGGCAAAATCGGCAGGCCGCTCAAAGGCGCCACCCTGATCGGCACTGGCCCGGAAAGCATGCAACGTATTTCAATGATCGGCAATGACATGCAGCTTGACGAAGGCATTGGCACCTGCGGAAAAGACGGCCAAGGCGTTCCTGTCGGTGTGGGTCAACCAAGTTTGCGCATAGATGGCTTAACGGTCGGGGGCACAGCTTAACACACAGGTTCTTGTGTCACCCGCTTACCTTTAGAGATTAAAGCCTTTAGAGATCAAGGCCTCCAGACATCTAAGCCTTAAGAGTTCAATTTAGAGGCAGCATAGGTGTCAAGGACAGATATCTATTGGCTGCGGCGCATCAAGCCTGCACGAAATAATTTAGCGAGACGGTTAATGCTTCATCTTCAGCATAAGCCTTGAAAGTCATAAGCCTTGAAAGGCATAAGTCTTAAAACGCATTTTCATCAAAGACTTTTGTAACATCACCCCCCCATGGGCCATGAAACCGTTCAACAAGGCGCTCTGCGGGTGTTTTATTCTCCGCAATTGTTTTGATGACAGGATGCAAAAACCCGCGCTCATCGCCGCCGAGACCATCTGATTGCGCCCGCGCACCCAGGCCCTGTTCAGATAATACAATAACCTGTTGAGCAATATCGTGAAGCGTACCGCCCCGGAACGGGGTTTGAAGTCCAAAATGAGGTGCCTGACGACGAAGCGTTGCCATTTCTTCAAGCGTCCAATCAGACACTAAATCGAGGGCCTTTGACAAAACACTCTCATCGTAAAGCAAACCAACCCAAAACGCTGGTAAAGCACATAAACTATTCCAGTTGCCACTATCGGCTCCACGCATTTCAATGAATCGCTTAACGCGCGCTTCAGGAAACAGGGTCGTTAAATGGTTTTCCCAGTCTTTAGCTGTAGGTTTTTGACCTGGTAAAACCGGCAGTTCTCCCTTGAGGAAATCCCTAAAACTAAGCCCCATCGCATTAATATATTTCCCGTCACGAATAACAAAATACATTGGAACATCGAGGGCATAATCCACATATTGGTCAAACCCAAAACCGTCATCAAAGGCAAAGGGCAACATGCCCGTGCGCTGACCATCAGTGTCGAGCCACACAAGTGAGCGCTCAGACAAATCACCAGTGACCAAACCATTTTTGAATGGTGAATTCGCAAAAAGTGCTGTTGCGAGCGGCTGCAAAGCAAGAGAAAGCCGCAGCTTATTGACCATGTCGCGTTCTGAGGCAAAGTCGAGATTCACCTGGACCGTGCAACTGAGATACATCATGTCCAATCCACGATTGCCGCGTGTTGGCATGTAATCCCGCATGAGCTGATAACGCCCTTTAGGCATATGCGGCATGTCATCAAGCGTCCAATGAGGAGCAAAACCAAGACCCAAATAGCCTTGGCCCAATTCCTCCGCAACAGCTCGCACTTCGGTCAAATGCCCGTTAACCTCTTGGCAGGTCTGATGAATAGACGCCAAAGGTGCGCCTGAAAGTTCAAGCTGGCCACCTGGTTCAAGCGTTACAGAACCTCCGCCTTTGGCGGCATCACGGTAAAGCGCGATTAAAAGACCGTCTTCAAAAACAGGTTCCCAATCGAATCTTGTGAGGCCGCGCAACATGGCTTCAATACCATGATCACCCTCATAAGGGAGTGGGCGCAGTGTTTTGCGGTTAAACCCAAATTTTTCATGCTCAGTTCCGATTAGCCATTCGGATTTGGGTTTCGAACCCGCTTCCATCCAAGCTTTCAGATCTTGCACATTGTCTAATATATCATCGCTTGCAGACGAGGGACCTGACATGGATGCTCCTTAAATCGTTTTTCGTCTATAGAACCGTTCCAGGCCCCTGACAAGGGATACTATTGCACCCAGTCTCCATAATGATATTGCACCAATGTGAGGGCTGCGACAATAGCTGTATCTGCTCGCAAAATTCGTGGTCCAAGCGCCATGCTAAGACAGGTTGAGTGACTTTGTATGGCTTGGCGCTCCTCTTCAGTAAATCCGCCTTCGGGCCCAACCAATACCATTTTAAGATCCTGACTTTGCCCTTTGGGAAAATTCGCCAAGCCCGCTGATTGACCAGCAACGGCTTCATCGCAAAATATAAGCTTTGTTGTTGGCGCCAGCCCCACCAAAAAATCACCCAAGGAAATTGGTTCGCCAATAATTGGCAAACCCACGCGTTCGCATTGTTCGGCGGCCTCAATGGCGTTGGCGCGCAGTTTATCCATATTCATGCGCCCACCTTGCGTGCGTTGCGTCATCACAGGAACAAGCTCCGTCACCCCCATCTCAACCGCTTTTTGGACGAGATAATCTAAACGTTCGCGCTTAAGAGGCGCAAAGGCCAAACCAATCGCAGGCAATTTCTCTGCTGGCTTTGTATGTTCACCAATATGGACATATACCGTTTTTTTTGTAACCTCATCAATCGTGGCATCAAATGCGCCGTCTTTGCCATTAAATAGCTCAACATGTTCGCCGATCGAACAGCGCAAAACATTACGCAAATAATGCGATTGTCCAGCATCCAATTCAAGATGTTCCCCTGTTGTCAATGCATGAGAAATATACAATCGGGCGCGCCAATCTATGTTAGTTGAATTATGTTCCATTGGGCCTTCCTTTAAGACACGATATCTCTTTCTTGATATAGACCATCTATCGGATATAAGTGTAGCATGACAAGCAAAGATACACAGCGCCCCGCAGATGCAATAGCCGACCACTGGGTAGATCGACTTTTACCAGTATCAATTCGGCCATATGCACGTTTGGCACGGCTAGACCGACCAATCGGGACCTGGCTTTTATTTTTACCATGTGTTTGGGGCCTTTTACTTGCCAATGACCAAGGCGCGATCTTCCCGCCCATCTCACATATTGCGCTATTTGGCCTCGGTGCATTGGTCATGCGCGGGGCTGGGTGTACGTTTAATGACATTATCGACCGTGATATTGACGCGCGTGTTATCCGCACTGCCAACCGCCCGCTTGCCGCCGGGCACATCACACGGATGCAGGCCATTGGATTTCTCATCATTCAGTGCCTGATTGGATTTGTGATCCTTATTCAATTCAACACGCTAACCATTCAGCTTGGCATTAGCTCTTTAATTTTAGTTGGCATTTACCCTTTTATGAAGCGCATCACATGGTGGCCGCAACTTTTTTTGGGGCTTGCCTTCAACTGGGGGGCTTTAATGGGCTATGCCAGCCTAAACAATCATATAGACCCAAGCATTCTTTGGTTGTATCTCGCCGGTATTTTTTGGACTTTAGGATATGATACTATTTACGCCCATCAAGATCGTGAAGATGACGCTTTGGTGGGGGTAAAATCTTCCGCGTTACGGCTTGGCGACCATACCCATCGTGCGCTTTACGTGTTCTACGGCGCCATGATTATTTGCATGTCTATATCTGCTTGGTCTGCCCAACTTCCTTCCCTTTTTTGGTTTGGTCTCGTTATCGTGGCTGGTCACTTATGGCGACAAATAAATCTATTAGATATTCATAATCCAGCCATGTGTCTTTTGCTGTTTCGTCGTAATCGCGACACAGGTATTTTGGTCGCACTTTCACTATTACTTGCTTCCTAAATGAGCACATACACGCCCAGGATACATAACCGCATGCGATACGCGTAACGGGACGGATAACCAAGCATGTGCTGGATTTTATAACAGAAAGACTTTACAGTGCTTTTCAAATTTGGAGCTTATTAAATGACACATCAAAACCAAAGCGCGCGGATACCGGCCCAATCGCTCGTTGATGCAAATACGCTCGCTCAACTCCGCAAGAGATCAGATATTATTGGTATCGCACTTATTGTTCATGCCTGGGGTGTTATTTTTGCGGCCATGGCCTTGTTTTATTTTTTACCAAATCCAATCACCTTTATTTTATCGGTTATGTTGATTGGAACACGCCAATTAGGTCTTAGCATTTTATTGCATGATGCTGCCCATAACGCGTTGACCAAAACAACTTGGTTGAACGATTATTTAAGTGACATATTTTGCGGGCACCCGCTTTTTGCCAATACGGCGGCTTATCGACACTATCATTTAAAACATCACGCGCGCACCCAACAAGATGACGATCCTGATCTCGTACTCTCGAAACCATTTCCCATTACCCGCGACAGTTTTCGCCGCAAAATGGTCCGAGACCTAACTGGGCAAACAGCTTATCAGCAAAGAAAAGCGCAATTCCTCTCGGCTCTTGGCCCATCGGATTGGCCATTGCATAAGCGCCTAGCGTATTTTAGAGATCGCCTTGGCAGCGCCATGATTGCGCAAGTTATTATTTTTATCCTATGCGCAACAATGTTCCATTGGAGCTTTTACTTTACGATGTGGCTACTGCCCTTTTTCACCTATCACATGGCCATAACGCGTATCCGCAATATTGCCGAACATGCCATTGTGCCTGACAATAATGACCCATTTCGCAATGCGCGCACGACCAAAGCTGGCTGGCTTACCCGCGCCTTTATTGCACCTTACTGGGTTAATTATCATGTCGCGCATCACTTAATTATGCATATTCCTTGTTTTCAACTGCCAAAGCTTCACAAGAAACTAATAGAGGCGGGCTATGGCCCGCGCATGGAAATTGCTGAAAGCTATTTCGATATTATTAAGCGTGCTACATCGCGGCGCGATGATCCGGCAACACCGACACCAACCAAGAAACCTCGCTTAAAAGGCACAATGACCGACGGTTTTTCAACGCAATAATTTTTCAACACACTAATTTTAACACAATAAGAAGGCAGCCCATCATGAGCACGCACATTGACGATATCGAACTTGCTAACCATGCCATAGAGCGACTTAAAGCTTTTGGCGCCGATGCGTCTGATGTCCTGATTAGCGCGTCTGCTTCGCTAAGCGTATCATGCCGTCTGAGCGAAATTGAAGATCTTGAGCGTGCGGAAAGTCGCGACATTGGCCTTCGAGCCTTTATTGGACAAAGCCAAGCTTTTGTGTCAGCCAGTGGCGCTGATCACTCCATGATCGATACATTGGCAGAGCGCGCTGTCGCCATGGCGCGCAACACACTCGCTGACCCCTATTGTGGTCTTGCCGATGTCACACGTTTAGCAAAGAAATGGGACGATCTTGACCTGCTCGACCATTATGAACCAAGCGCAGAAGAGTTAAGCAAACTTGCTCTGGAAATAGAAGATCAAGCCCGTTCACATGAGGGCATCACCAATTCAGAAGGCGCCGGTGCGGGTTGGGGGCATGGCGGCACAACGCTTGTGACCAGCCACGGATTCGCTGGCACTTATAAAACCTCTTCTTTTTCTATGAGTTGTGCTGTTCTTGCTGGCACTGGCGACAAAATGGAGCGCGATTATGCAAGCCATAGCGCCCGCCATTTCAGCGATCTTGACTCTCCCAAAGATATTGGAGACCGCGCTGCAAAACGCGCGCTTGATCGGCTCAACCCCCGTAAAATAAAAAGCATGAAAGCCCCCGTTATTTTTGACAAACGCGTCTCGGCTTCACTGATCGGTCATCTGATGGGTGCAATTTCAGGCAGCGCGGTTGCCCGCGGCACATCTTTTTTGCGCCAAAACATGGGGCAGATGATTATGCCCAAGGGTGTTAGCATCATTGATGACCCATTGCGTCAACGCGGCCTTCGTTCTGCCGCTTTTGACGGTGAGGGCTTGCCCATGTCCCTCCTCAAACCTATTGATGGAGGTATGCTCACCTGCTGGTTGCTCGAATCAGCAACAGCAAAACAACTTGGCCTAGAGAGCAATGCCCGCGCAGGACGCGGTATTGGTTCACCGCCTGGACCGAGCGCGACCAATATTCACATGGAAGCTGGCCAGCGCAGCGTTGAAGAGATGATGCGTGATATTGGGGAAGGCTTCTTGGTCACTGAGCTCATTGGCATGGGCGTGAATGGGGTAACGGGTGATTATAGCCGTGGCGCATCAGGATTTTGGATTGAAAATGGAGAAATTGCTTATCCAATAAGCGAAGTTACCATTGCCGATAATTTGCGTGACATGTTTGCCAGCCTTGAACCAGCCTCAGATTTGAGCTTTCGCCAGAGCGTAAATGCCCCAAGCATCTTAATTCCAAAAATGTCACTTGCCGGCCTATAGGCGCGACATAGACGGCAACTTATGCTATCCACGGGCAGTGTTTAATTAGGTTGCTCATAAATGACTGCGTATAAAAACAGACATATCAAGAATGTGTCACCCGAAATTATCGAAAAATACTATGCTGGCAATGGCAGATCGCTGGCCTTAATCATGCGGATGTTGCGCAGTTACCTAAAGCCTTATCTGGGCCTTTTGGGCATTGGCGTTTTGACAAATGTTGTGGTTGCCGCAACAACCGGCGCTATGCCTTGGTTTATTCAACAAGCCATTGATAATGTGTTTAATGAACCCAACCCACAATTGCTTATCCTAATTCCCTTTGGCATTCTTGCCGTCTCCCTCATTCGAGCAGGGGCAACCTATGCCTCAAATGTGATCTTGAATTTTGTTGGTCAGAGCACGACAGCAAATTTACAAAAAGATCTATATGCACAAATTGTTCGTGGCGACCTCGCCTTCATTTCTCGTCAACATACTGGCGAGTATATTTCTATATTCATGACCGATACGATCCGACTGCGTGACACGGTGAACAACACAGTCATTGGCCTCGCCCGCCACTTACTAACCGTGATCGCGCTCATTGCCGTCATGTTTTATACAAATTGGTATTTGGCCATGGTCTTTACCATTATTGTCATTCCTCTTGGCCTGGTTTTACTCCGCTCGGTTGGCAAGCGCACACGCAAAGCCTCGCGCCAGGGACTTGAAGAAACCGGCGGTCTATCAACAACAATCGCTGAAACCATGACAGGCTTGCGCATTATTAAAGCATATAGTCAAGAAAACACCCTCGTCGACCGCGCCGATAGCAATATTGATAAGATCTTAGATTTTGCGATGCGCGCCTATAAAGCGCGCGCGACCAGCAGTCCCATTGTCGAGGTTTTGGCTGGTATCGCCGTTGCATGCATCATTTATTTTGGTGCGAAGCAAAGCTATGAAGGCCTTCTAACAACAGGCGAATTTATGGGTTTTATTACAGCCCTTTTAATGGCCTATGGTCCCTTGCGCTCGGTCGCTACGGTTCAAACCGCTTTGCAAGAAGGTGTTGCTGCGGCTGAACGTATTTTTAAACTTGTTGATGAACCCGTTCTCATTCGTGATGATAGCGATGCCAAAAGTGTTAAAATTAAAAAAGGCCATGTTCAATTTAAACATGTCGGCTTCCATTATGCTGGGCGCGACACGCAAGCCGTACATGATTTAAACTTTGATATTGAGCCCGGCAAAACAGTTGCCTTGGTCGGCCCATCCGGCGCTGGAAAATCAACAGTTTTAAATTTAATTTTAAGGTTCTTTGATGTGACTGAAGGAAAGATAGAGATTGATGGTTATGACACCCGAAAAATCAATCTTGCCTCCTTGCGCCAGGCGACAGCTTTGGTCACCCAGGACCCCTTTCTCTTTGATGATACAATTGCCGCCAATATTGCTTTTGGCCGTGCAGACGCCAGTCTCGATGAGATTAAAGAAGCGGCAAAACTTGCTGCAGCTCATGACTTTATCGAAGACCTGCCTGCGGGTTATGAAACACCCGTTGGTGAAGGCGGATTGCGTTTATCCGGCGGACAAAAACAGCGCCTTGCAATTGCCCGTGCCATTTTAAAAGATGCGCCTATATTATTGCTCGACGAGGCAACAAGCGCCCTCGATACGGCATCGGAGAGCCTTGTTCAAGAATCGCTCGCGCGTCTTATGGAAGGACGTACATCCTTTATTATTGCCCACCGACTTTCAACAATTTTACATGCAGATATTATTCTCGTGTTAGAGAACGGGCAGATAGTGGAACGTGGCACACATAACGAATTGCTTGCGCAAAACGGTCTTTATGCGTCCCTCTATAACACTCAATTTAAGTCTGATAGTGCCTCATGATTTTGATCGGCTATTCTATTCTTACGCGCCTGCTTGAGCCAATTCTTATTCTTTATATCTGGCTTCGCCAAGCGCGCGGCAAAGAAGATGCTTTTCGAAAAATAGAACGGTTTGGGATCAGCACAGCAAATCGACCAAAGGGGAAATTATTTTGGTTCCATGCGGCCAGCGTGGGAGAAGTCATATCTATTTGGCCGCTTATGCTCAAAATGCATAAAAAATACCCAACCGCTCACATTCTTATCACCACAGGCACAATATCTTCATCACAACTTGTTGCTCGCCACCAAGAAACTCAAGGTGACTGGCTCACGCATCAATTTTTGCCACTTGATCATCCGCGCTTTGTGAACCGATTTATCAACCATTGGGCTCCGGATTATATTTTCTTTGTTGAGTCCGAACTCTGGCCAAATCTCATTCTCGCCGCGCGTAAAACCCCTGCCTTTATTGCCATGATCAATGCCAGATTATCACCCACAAGCCACCGTCGTTGGCAAAAAATGCCCAAGACATTTCAAACAATCGTTTCATGTTTTGACCTTATCCTAGCCCAAGACAATCAAACACGTGACCGCATCACTTCACTTGGTGTTGAGCATGTCCATATGCTTGGGAATCTTAAGCGCGACATGGCACCCCTAAAGTGCAATCGCAATAAATATCTAAAGCTAAAAAAAGCAATTGGCGACCGCCCCTGCTGGCTTGCCGCCAGCACGCATGATGATGAAGAAAGCGTGATCATTTCAACGCATCGGATGCTCTTAAAAGAATATCCTGATTTACTGACAATCATTGTGCCCCGCCATCCTGAACGAACCGATGAGATAATGTCTGGCATCACAGAAAACGTTGCGAGGGCATCACGAGATGACATGCCTGATGCCAAAACATCATTTTATATCGGAGATACAATTGGCGATATGGGTCTTTATTATCGTTTAAGCCCTATAAGTTTTATCGGTGGATCGTTAATTCCTCATGGTGGGCAAAACCCTCTAGAGGCTGCACGTCTTGATAATGTTATTGTGCACGGCCCCTTTACCAGCAATTTTACTGAAATCTATAATGCGCTCTCAGCCCATCATGGTTGCATTGCGGTGACACGTAAGACATTATTTAAAAAAATCAAAATATTATTATCTGATGATATGAAATCAGCTCAGTGCCGAGAAGGCGCGAAAGCCTTCATCAAAAGCGAAGCTGGAGCCACTAATCGTATTGTGAAATGTTTAACCACAGAAATTGACCGCAAGATCGCTTCCTCGCAACGAGACCAGGGCCATGCGTGAACCACATTTTTGGACAAAACCCAACTCCATAAGCGCTTTTTTATTAGCGCCACTCTCTGGCATTTATCGCTTTATCAGCCGGCTACGTATGACACTGGCAACACCACAAAAGGCACAAGCACCTGTCATTTGCATTGGCAATTTTACCATGGGTGGTGCAGGCAAAACACCCGTCACTGACTTTATCGCCCAAGCCCTCAAAGAAAATGGCTGGCAACCAGCTATTTTATCGCGTGGTTATGGTGGCCACCTTAAAGAGGCAATTGCCGTTGATCTTAGTCAACATAATAGCGAAGACGTGGGTGACGAACCTTTTATGCTTGCACAGCGTCACAACGTATTCATTGGCAAAGATCGGGTCATCAGCGCCACACTTGCAACACAAAGCGGTCTCAACATTTTAATCAAAGACGATGGGTTTCAAAACCCCGGCCTCTATCATGACATCAACATCCTGGTTGCAGATGGCGAAAAAGGATTTGGCAATGGCCGCATTTTTCCCGCTGGTCCATTACGGGAATTTGCCGATGATGCATTAAGCAGAACCGACATTGTGGTTGTGATGGGTGCACCAACAGGCAATGGCATGGAAGAATTTATAGGAAAATGCCATGGTCGTGCTGTTCCTGTTTTTCATGCTAAAATCAAACCGCGGTCCGTTTCTCTGGATAAAACAAAACCCGTATTGGCCTATTGCGCGATTGCTCGACCGCAAAAATTTTACAATACACTTGCAGAGATGGGTTTTAACATTGGCTTAACGCGCGATTTCTCTGATCATCATTATTTTTCTGAAGCAGAAGCACAATCACTTTTGCAGCAAGCCGATAAAGAGAATTTATCTTTGATCACAACAGAAAAAGATGCCGCTCGACTGAGCCACCTTGGCAAGTCAGCACATTATCGCAACATGCTCTTGAAGCGCACAAAGGTTCTTCCTATTGATATAGATATATCGGACGAGTTTATGTCCCATATTTTTTCGCGGCTGCGCTAAAAACCAATCAAACTTATTGATCCGGCATTGGCGGCACAAGCAAGGAGGGATCGAGATTTCGTCCCATCCATTGCAATCGCCAATCGAGATGCGGGCCAGTCACCCTTCCAGTTGCACCCACGGTTCCAATAACATCCTCAGCGCGAACCATTTCACCTTCACGCACATCTACACTGTTTAAATGCATATAGATCGATGTTAAGCCCAGCCCGTGATCAATAAAAACGAGACCACCCTCAAAATACATATCAGAGGATGCAAGTGTCACACGCCCAGGCGCTGCGGCCTTGACCGGCGTATTGGTTGGTGCGGCCACATCAATACCGTAATGAGGGCGTCGAGGCTCGCCATTATAAAACCGCTGACTCCCAAATACGCCCGTAATTGGTCCCAAAACAGGCCAAGAAAAACCATCTAAAAAGCCCAATAGATTGCTAACATCTTTGCGGGCTTCGCGCTTCTTCGCACCATCTGCTCGAATTTTCTCTAAAGCCTCAGGGGCAGGTGTCACATATTTCTGCGGAATACCTTCAATACGTTGAATATTATAGTCTTTGGCTAAAACTGTTAACTTACGTATCTCGCGTCGTTGCGCTGATTCAAACACAAGCTCAGCATCTGTTTCTTGATCACGGTCAAAGCCAATCACAGCCCAGTTTTCATTTTTTGGAACAGGCCGTCCATCAAGTGTTAAGCTTACATCTGGCGCCAATTCAAACATGAGAAGGCCACCCTGAACAATATGCCCATAGGCTTTTTGAACCAAAGCGTCTGGCCAAAGCGTTTGCTCTGTTAAATCGGGCAAATGTTTTGGTCTTGCCTGCACCTGAAAGGCTGTCAGACAAAACAGTAAAATCAATGAAAATCGTTTTATATTTACGCAAACAGATCGGCGCATTAGAGATCTCTCTTCGAGGCCTCAAAGGATACAATAGCGTCACGATAAGCCTCTTGCCGATCAACGCTCCAATATTTTAAATCTTCAAGCGAGATCACATCACCCGTGACGGCGCAGATAACATGCGTTCCGGGTTTGATGACCTCAAAGTCCCCATCGAGATAGCGAATACTCGCTTGCGCGCCTAGTTTTGTCGTATCCATTTTTTGACCTTAGAATAAATCGCCCTGATCGTCACCGTTTGATTTACGAGTTGCATTATCTGCTTTTATGTTCTTTTTGGCCTTTCCTGTGGCTGAGACTTTGGGTGGAGCGCCTACGCCGCCAGAACCAAGGACAGCATCAACGCGCTGAGCCTCAAAGCCTTGATCTTCTGCCAACACAATTCTGACCCGCGCGCCCTCAGGCACGGCATTGGCATCACGAATAGGTTTGCCTTTGCCATCAAGAACAAGCGCAAAACCGCGGGCAAGGACACCTTCATGGCTTAACAAGTCCATCTGACGAGCAATAAACACCAGCTGTTTTTGAGCATTCTCCGTAAGATAGGCAATCGCGCGGGTTAGTCGGCGCGCCTGGTCTTCTAAAGGCGGCAATCTCCGAGAGACATCCAAGATACGCGGCTGCAACCGATTGGCGACATGAGCAATCCGAGCTTTGGCGTCTTGGACAAACCGTTGAAGCCCAAAGTCTAGTTTTTGCGATACTATATCAAGGCGTTGGCTGGCTTGTGCCACTATATCCTGCGGGCGTGGTAATCCGCGCGACAAACCCGATAAATGATTACGATGATTAACCAAAATGCGTTCGCTCGACTGCACAAGCCGCCGCTCGAGATCGAGCACATTAGCAAGCAATTGCGCGCGCACAGGCACCGCCATTTCAGCTGCTGCTGTTGGGGTTGGTGCCCGTTTATCAGCAACATAATCAATTAATGTTGTGTCTGTCTCGTGCCCAATCGCTGAGATAATCGGAATCGCTGATGCTGCAACACTGCGAACCACAATTTCTTCATTAAATGACCATAGATCTTCAAAACTGCCGCCGCCGCGCGCTACAATGATAAGGTCAGGACGCGATGGGCCATCACCCTCAGACTGAACAGGTAATGCATTAAATCCATCTATCGCTTGAGCAACTTCTTCGGCGCTGCCTTGTCCCTGCACGCGCACCGGCCAAACCATAACATGGCGCGGAAACCGCTCTGCTAAACGGTGAAGAATATCGCGAATAACAGCACCTGATGGGCTGGTTACAACGCCAATTGATCGCGGCAAATAAGGAATAGGTTTTTTAACCTCATCAAGGAACAAACCTTCCGCTGCGAGTTTTTTTCGGCGCGCCTCAAGCAAAGCCATGAGAGCTCCAGCACCAGCCGGCTCCATGTGTTGCACCACCAATTGATAGCGGGACTGGCCAGCAAATGTTGTTAAATTGCCAGTACACACAACCTCAAGCCCTTGCTCGGGCTGAACCGCCAAGCGGCCAGAAACGGCCTTCCAACAGACCGAGGCCAGCACGGATTTATCATCCTTTAAATCAAAATAAAGATGCCCTGAAGCAGGTCGCGCAACACGCCCAAGCTCACCCCGCACCCTTACAAACCCAAAGTCATCCTCAATGGCGCGTTTGATTGCGCCAGACAGTTCACTGACCGTAAACTCTGCGACATTGCTTTGCGGTTCGTCTTCATCAAACATATTTCGATCTCATTTGGTGGTCAGCTTAATCAATTTTTCAAAAGTTTTGCACCCTTAATCGCGCAAGAGGCAGGTGAACATCAAGCCATCTTGTGTATACTTAACCCATCATAACGATTCCTGCACCTGCGTGCATAATCATTTCATTAGACTTTTGACCCTTGGAACTTTGACCCTATGACACAAGACAAGTTAAACATTTTGGTCCTCGGCAGTGGTGGCCGCGAACACGCGCTATGCTGGAAAATCAAGCAAAGTTCGCTTGCCGGAGCCCTTTATTGTGCCCCCGGTAATGGCGGAACAGGTTTGGTTGCTCAAAATGTCGACTTAAACCCAGAAAACGCGGCAGAGGTGATTGCTTTTTGCCAAAACCAAGCCATCAACCTTGTGGTCATTGGCCCAGAAGCGCCTTTGGTTAAGGGGGTCTCGGATGCCCTTCGCGAAGCTGGCATTCCTGCTTTTGGACCCTCAGCTGCTGCCGCCCAATTAGAAGGCTCGAAAGGGTTTACCAAAGACCTGTGCGCTGAGGCCAATATCCCCACCGCCGCCTATGGTCGGTTTGAAAATGCTGCTGATGCCCATGAATATCTCAAAACACACCCAGCACCCATCGTCATTAAGGCCGATGGATTAGCCGCTGGCAAAGGCGTCATCATCGCCATGAATGATCAAGAAGCCCATGACGGGGTTGATATGATTTTTGATGGTGCCTTTGGGGATGCTGGCGTCCAACTGGTGATTGAAGAATTTATGGAAGGCGAGGAAGCTAGCTTTTTTGTTCTTACAGATGGCAAGCGCGCCATACCATTGGCAACAGCACAAGATCATAAACGTGTAGGCGACAATGACACCGGTCCCAATACAGGCGGTATGGGCGCTTATTCACCAGCCCCCATCATGACACCAGCCCTTATTGAACAAAGTTTAGATGAGATTATTACCCCAACACTCACCACATTGGCCAAACGTGGGACCCCTTATACCGGAGTTTTATATGCTGGACTGATGCTTACGCAGCATGGTCCAAAGCTCATAGAATATAATGCCCGCTTTGGTGACCCAGAATGCCAAGTCTTAATGTCACGACTAGAAAGCGATATTGTGCCCGCACTAATGGCCTGCGCGCATGGTGATCTGAGCGATATAGCTCTTGATTGGTCACCCGACACCGCCATTACTGTGGTTATGGCAGCAGCTGGCTACCCTGGAACATATCAAAAGGGAAGCCAGATTAAAGGTCTTGAAGCTGCGGCAGAAAACGGGGCGATGATTTTCCACGCTGGAACACAAGAAAAAGATGGTGTGACCATTGCCAATGGCGGCCGCGTTTTAAATGTGACGGCCAAGGGTGAGACAATTTCTCGCGCGCGGGGCATTGCCTATGAGGCGGTTAGCCGAATAGACTGGGATGAGGGGTTTTGCAGAAGCGATATTGGCTGGCGAGAAATCGAACGTCAAAAATCATAAGCAGTTGCAAAATAAGCTTGGCTGAATACGCTATGCATAGAGACCCAAATGGGTCATGAGGAGATGATGATGAAAGACGAAGCTGCAGAAAAATTTGGTGGCACCAAAGATGTTGAAACCAGTCACGCTTTTGACGCGGCGCGCCTAGAGCAATATATGCAAGCCCATGTCGACGGCTTTGAAGGCCCGCTTGAGGTTCGTCAATTTAAGGGCGGGCAATCCAACCCGACCTATCAACTTATAACACCCAATAAAAAATATGTGATGCGTCGTAAGCCGCCGGGGAAACTTCTTCCCTCCGCTCATGCAGTTGATCGCGAATATCGCATTATCACCGCTCTCCACTCGGTCGGCTTTCCAGTCGCGAAAAGCTATTGCCTATGTGAAGATGAAAGCGTCACGGGCACAATGTTTTATATTATGGATATGGTCGAAGGCCGGATCCTTTGGGATCCCCATTTGCCAGATATTCCGCGCGAAGGCAGACGCCCAATTTTTGAAGCGAAAATTGAAACCCTCGCTCAACTTCATAAAGTTGATTACGTCTCATTAGGGTTAGAAGATTTTGGAAAGCCCGGAAATTATTTTGCCCGGCAAATTTCACGTTGGACCAAACAATATGTAGCGTCCGAAACCCAATCAATTGAGAGCATGAACAAGCTAATGGAATGGTTGCCAAACAATATTCCTGGCGATGACGAAACCTCAATCGTTCACGGCGATTACCGTCTGGACAACATGGTTCTTCATCCAACAGAACCAAAAGTTAAAGCTGTACTTGACTGGGAATTATCGACATTGGGTCACCCGCTTGGCGACTTCACTTATCATCTCATGCAATGGTATATGCCAAAAGATGGTGCCTCAACCACAAGCCTAATGGGCTCAGACCTAAAAGACCTCAATATACCGACAGCTGAAGAGTATACAGCTCTCTATTGCCGTCACACTGGGCGTGATGGCATTGAGAATATGGACTTTTACATCGCCTATAACATGTTCCGTTTGGCGGGTATTTTACAGGGCATTGTCGGCCGCGTGCGTGATGGTACTGCATCTAATGCGCATGCCGCAGCAATGGCTGATCGGGTTCAGCCTCTTTCTGACACAGGCTGGGCTTTTGCTCTGCGCGCAGGGGCTGTTTAAGAAACGTCACCCCGCATTATTCTGGCGTGATATAGCGCATCAAGTGAAGCGCTGTGTCGCCATATGTGCGCGTGTCAAATAGCGTATAATGTGCTGGCGGCAGAAATTCTGTACGCGCACTTTCTTCAACAATAACCAAGGCTTCAGGGGCCAACCAATCACCTTTCACGAGCTGTGCAAGCGCGGATTCTGCCAAGCTTTTGCCATAGGGTGGATCAAGAAACGCCAAATCAAAGATAGGCCCAACCGAGGCCGGCCGTAAACCAAGTTGCGTTGCATCTCGTTTATAAATTTTACTTGCCCCCATGACGTCTAGCGTGTCCATATTATCACGCAAGACACCGCGCGCGATGCTATCTGTTTCAACAAACAATGCAAAGGCAGCGCCTCGGGAGAGTGCCTCTAGCCCTAAAGCGCCTGTGCCTGCAAATAAATCGATAACCCGCGCTTCTTCCAAATCAAAGTCGGGCAAGGCGCCAATAATAGAAAAAAGTGCTTCACGTGTTCGATCGCTTGTTGGCCGCGTCTTATCAGAACGCGGTGCACGCAATGTTCGGCCCCGAAGGTTACCGCCGACGATCCGCACGGTCTTGTCCTTTAAAGCCAGGTTTATTATGTGATTTGTCAGCACGCTTTGCGCCCGACCCTCCTCGCCCAGGCGCAGAATCACCGCGCTTGGCTTCAAGTGGTTTATTGGCTTTGGAGCTGAAAGTTTTACCTGAAGGTTTTGATGGTGATGTTGCACCAAATTTTGATTTATTTGCACCACCTGCGCGCGA
>ENA-OUOG01000910-OUOG01000910.1-marine-metagenome-genome-assembly--contig:-NODE-910-length-36280-cov-3.595116_pt1 | contig 36280 bp, 28 predicted proteins | sample MGYA00248635_ERZ508505 | MGnify/ENA primary metagenome ERZ508505 (study PRJEB26176, sample SAMN06267871) | marine metagenome | isolation source: Saanich Inlet, British Columbia, Canada | place: Pacific... | reverse complement strand
CAATATAAAATGATAAGTTCATGTTTTCTGATTCTCCAAAGATTAGAAGCGCAAGAAGAACACTATATAAAGGTTCTAAATTCACAGCCATAATTACATTGTATGGAGATAAAAATTTCATTACTTCAACACTAACTACAAATGCAAAACTTGTACAAATTCCACCAAGTAGTATTAAATACATTATGTCTTTTAAGCTTACATTAAGTTCATTGAAATTGAAATCTTGAGAAAACAGTAAATAAATGGAAATCATTAAAAATCCGCCTAACATTTCAATAAGTGTTATTTTTTCAGCGCTTACTTTGTTTACATACATAGCATTAAGTATTGTAAATAATGTTGCTAAAAAAGCTGCAATTATTCCGTAAACAAATCCAAGCACATAAGTAAAGTCTGCCTTTAATGCTAAAGAAATTGCAAACAGAACTACGATACTTAGTATAAGTTCTCTTGCCTCAATTTTTCTCTTTAGAATTAACGGTTCAAGAAATGTAGAGAAAAGAGAGGAAGTTCCCATACACACTACTGCAACAGATACATTTGAAACTTTGATGCTTTCAAAGAAAAATAGCCAATGCGCTGCCACAACAAAACCTATACCAAGTAATTGAACAAAATTTTTCCTTGAAATTTCAAAATTTGATTTAACACATATATAGAGCAATAGAAAAACAAATGCAATAAGCATTCTATACCACACCAATACGGTTGAGCCACTATCAATCAATTTACCTAATATACCCGTAAAGCCAAGAAGTATGACAATCAAGTGCATGGATAATAAACTGTTTTTATGAATGAAATCCCTCAATTTTTTTCTAATTTTATCATGCAAATCAAACCGTTTGTTTTTAATAATACAAGTTAAATTATAATGATAGCATTAGTTTCCCCAGCAAAATCACTTGATTTTAATAATTCATCACCAACTTCTACGTTCAGCGAGCCTAATTTTTTGAATAAAAGTCAAGAGTTAGTGAATGTTTTAAAAACGTATTCACCGTCTCAAATTTCTAAACTCATGAAAATTAGTTTGGACTTAGGCACATTAAATTGCGATAGGTATCAAGAATGGGGTAGACCTTTTAATTTAGATAATGCTAAACAATCGATTTTTGCATTTACAGGTGATGTTTATAAAGGCTTGGATGCCAATTCTATGACTGAAAAGAATTTAGACTTTTGTCAAAAACACTTTAGAATATTGTCTGGATTGTATGGAATGCTTAAACCTCTCGACCTAATACAAGCTTACAGACTTGAAATGGGTACTAAAACGCAATTTAACAACGCTCATGACAATTTATATTCATTTTGGAAAGAAACCCTAACTAATAGTCTTAACGACGAATTAAAGGCTAGTAACTCAAGTTATGTGTTAAATTTAGCATCCAATGAATATTCAAAAGCTATAAATTTTAAGAACGTTGAGGCTGAAGTCATTTCGCCAGTTTTTAAAGACTGGAAGAATGGCGAATATAAAATCATTAGCTTTTATGCCAAAAAGGCTAGGGGATTAATGGGGCGATTTTTCATTAATAATGAGATTATGAAGCCAGAATTACTTAAAGGTTTTGATTATGAAGGTTATTCATATAATCATGAGTTATCCAACGATCAACCTTTCACTTTTACACGGAAATTGTAACAGAATTCTCTTTTTTAATCATGAAGACTGCCTACTATTTGGTCGTAAACTGTACTATTTTCCACAAAGAATTATGTTAATAACTTTTTTTCGAGGTGTTTTCTTTGAAAAAATTATATTTCTCTCTAGCAGCTTTTATTTGTTGAATTTCGCACTTCAACAGATGGTAAAACATCATCAGTTGAAGTTGGAGTTAAATTTATTTAGGAAAATCAAACATTATTATATAATGCTGATTATCTGATATTTACAAGATTTATTAAACGATAAAATGAACACTTTTATTTTTAAATATTAATTTTCTAAAATCATTTATAACATGATTGATTGCTTCTTTCGTAATGAGGTAAAATAGACGCAATGATTTAATATCAATAGCTTAAAAATTAATTGTCAATAATTATTATTGTTTTTTTCTCTTAAAAAAAGATTGACGATTGTATTTTTTTATAAATTGAACTCGATAAAAGAAACATATTAATTAATTAAAATTTTATAATTATGGCATTTTCGCACACTAATAGTAAAGGTCAAACTTATTACTTAAACTCTAAAGATGTAACTTTAAAGTCAACAGGAAGAGTTCAAACAATTTATTATTTCTCTAAAGATGAGCGTAGCACTGGCTTGGACGCTGTTCCTGCAGGAAAAACGGTTGTTGAAAACCCTAAAACTGGTCTTCCTTTCTTAAAGAAGGCATAGTTTATACTATAACTAGAATAAATAAAAGCCTCTTCAATCGAAGGGGCTTTTTTTATTTAATAGCTTTTATAATACTCTAGAACTAAAAAAGGTTAGTTTTGCAGCCTCATTAATCAACCTTTTAACATTTTGAAAAGTTTCTCAGAATTAGGGCTTTCTAAATCATTAATGCAAGTTCTTCCTGAACTTGGTTTTGAAACCCCTTCCCCTATACAAGAACAAGCAATACCTTTATTAATAGATAAGCCAAAAGACTTTATTGGATTGGCACAAACCGGAACTGGTAAAACAGCTGCTTTTGGTTTACCCTTACTAGATTGGGTAAATTCCGATGAGAGAACTACACAAGCGTTAATACTTTCTCCTACAAGAGAATTGGGTCAACAAATATCAGGTCAGCTTGAAATATTTGCTAAATACATGCCCAACATTCAGATTCAGTGTGTGTATGGTGGTGCTTCCATTGTGGTGCAAATGAAAGATATTAAACGAAAAACCCCTCAAATAGTTATTGCCACACCTGGTCGATTACTCGATTTAATGCGAAGAAAAGTCTTGGATTTATCCAGTGTTAAATTTGTAGTGCTAGATGAAGCGGATGAAATGCTTAACATGGGTTTTAAAGAAGACTTAGACGATATTCTTGCATATACTGGAGACTCAAAAAACACCTGGTTGTTCTCCGCAACAATGCCTAAAGAAATTAGAAACATTGTAAAAAATTACATGACAGATCCAGTAGAAGTTAAAGTATCTACTGGTAATCAAGTCAATGAAAATATTGAACATCAATATGCAGTGGTTAAATCTTCAGATAAATTTGAAGGATTAAAACGAGTATTGGATGTTGAAGAAGGTTTTAGAGGGGTAATATTTTGCCGAACGCGAATAAAAACCCAACAGCTTGCAGACGATCTAAACAAAAGTGGCTATCAAGCCGAAGCCTTGCACGGTGAATTATCACAAGCGCAAAGAGACAGAGTAATGAAGCGTTTTAAAAGTCATACGCTTCAAGTATTAGTAGCAACCGATGTAGCTGCTAGAGGAATTGATGTTAATGACTTAACGCACGTTATACATTATGCATTACCAGACGACTCTTCGTACTACACGCACAGAAGTGGACGTACAGCAAGAGCAGGTAAGAAAGGAATATCATTATCTTTATTAACCAATAGAGACATGAGAAAACTTGACAATCTGGAAAAAAGCTTAAAACTTAAAATCAATAAGATAAGTATTCCATCTGTTGAGGATATATTAAATATTCGTTTGACAACTTGGGCTAAACGAATTATGGATTTACCAGTAAAAAAGGATCTTAATGGAAAACTTCTTACTGAAATTCAAATGCTACTTGGCTCTATGAGTTTTGAAGAGCTAGTTGAAAAATTAGTTTCACAGGAAATCCAATCCTTGAACTATACCAATAATCGTAAAAACCTAAATGAAAGCGATAGAGCTTCCAAACGTTCTAGCAAAGATTCTAAGCGTTCTGAAAAGGGTAGAGGCGATAGACGTGACCGTTCGAAGTCTGATTTTGAACGAAAAGATGCTAGTAAAGAAAGAAAGTCATCAAAAAAAGGCACACGTTTCTTTATTAATGTGGGTAAAATGGATGGCGTTAGTAAATCTGATATGGTTGATTTCATTACGGAAACTGCTAAAATTCGTAAATCAGATATAGGCGACATCGATTTGCAAAAGAACTGTAGCTTCTTTGAAGTTGACAGCCGTCACTCTAAAAACATTACTAATAGTTTTAAAGGGATTTACATAGACGGAAGAGAATTAAGAGTTAATAGAGATTCAAAATAAACATATGGAATCAATTCGTAACATAGCAATTATTGCGCATGTTGACCATGGTAAGACTACATTAGTAGATAAGATTATTCAGTCGTGTGAAGTACTGGATAACAGAAAAGAGACTGGAGAACTTATTCTAGATAACAATGATTTAGAAAGAGAAAGGGGAATAACTATTCTTTCAAAAAACGTTTCAGTTACATACAAAGGTGTAAAAATTAATATCATTGATACTCCTGGTCACGCCGATTTTGGTGGTGAGGTAGAGCGAGTATTAAAAATGGCAGATGGTGTACTTTTATTAGTCGATGCTTTCGAAGGACCCATGCCACAAACACGATTTGTTCTAGGAAAAGCCATTGAGCTTGGACTTAAACCTATTGTAGTTGTAAACAAAGTGGATAAAGAAAATTGTACGCCTGACATTGTAAATGAAGCAGTGTTTGAATTAATGTTCAATTTAGACGCCGAAGAAGATCAATTGGATTTCAAAACTATTTATGGCTCATCTAAAATGGGCTGGATGAATACAGATTGGAAAACTCCTAATGACAATATTTTCCCATTGCTCGATGCTATTCTAGAAAACATTCCAGAAGCTCCTTACAATGAAGGTACGCCACAAATGCAAATTACTTCTTTAGATTACTCATCGTTTAAAGGCCGTATTGCAATTGGTAGAGTTTTTAGAGGTGATTTAAGCACGGGTAAAGACTACATGCTTTGTAAAAATGGCGACCAAAAGAAAGTCCGTATTAAAGAATTATTTGTTTTTAGCGGATTGGGTAGGGAGCAGGTAGAAAATGTACGTAGTGGCGATTTATGTGCTATTATTGGCTTAGATGACTTTGAAATTGGAGATACATTGACAGACTTGGAAAATCCTGAAGCCATGACGAGAATAAAAGTTGATGAGCCAACAATGAGTATGTTATTTACCATAAATAATTCTCCATTCTTTGGTAAAGAAGGAAAATTCGTTACATCAAGACACTTGAGAGACAGGCTATACAAAGAGACTGAAAAGAATCTAGCTCTTAAAGTTGAAGCCACAGATACAGAGGATAAATTCAATGTTTTTGGCAGAGGTATACTTCATTTATCTGTGTTAATCGAAACAATGAGACGAGAAGGGTATGAACTTCAAGTGGGCAAACCTCAGGTTATAATTAAAGAAATTGATGGCCAAAAACACGAGCCGTTTGAAACTCTAGTCATTGATGTTCCTGAAAACTTTTCAGGAAAAGCCATAGAGCTTGTAACCCAAAGAAGAGGAGATTTACTAGTGATGGAGCCGAAAGGCGATTTACAGCATTTAGAATTTGATATCCCTTCCAGAGGATTGATAGGCTTACGAAATAACATTTTGACTTCAACATCTGGTGAAGCCGTAATGACACATAGATTCAGAGAATACAAGCCATACAAAGGTGAAATTCCATCAAGACTAAAAGGGTCTTTAATATCTTCGGAACTTGGACCAGCCACATCATTTGCCTTAAATAGATTACAAGATAGAGGACGATTTTTTGTTTCACCTTCTGAAGTAATTTACAAGGGACAAGTAATTGGTGAGCACTCTCGAGAAAATGATTTAGAAGTGAATTTGGTAAAAGGAAAACAGTTGACCAATATGCGTAAATCAGGAACAGATGATGCTATGAAAATAGCACCTAAAATTCAATTCTCTTTAGAAGAAGCAATGGAATATATCGCTGACAATGAATACCTTGAAGTTACGCCAGTAAGCTTGAGAATGAGAAAGATTTAATTTCTCTCGATTAAATAGGCGTTTTATTCTTTATTATCTTTGAAGTATGAGAATAGCAATAATAGGAGGGGGAGCAGCTGGATTCATGGCCGCTATTACAGCAAAAAAATCATCTCCTGATTCAGAAGTGTTGTTATTTGAAAAATCCAATAAACTATTATCTAAAGTAAAGATTTCAGGAGGGGGAAGGTGCAATGTTACCAACGCATGTTTCAGTATCTCTGAATTGTCTAAAAAATATCCAAGAGGTGGCGCTTTTCTCAAAAAATCCTTTTCTCAGTTTTTTACAAAAGACACAGTTGAATGGTTTGAGTCTAAAGGGGTTAAATTGAAAGCCGAAGATGATAACCGAATGTTCCCAATTACAGATAATTCCCAAACAATAATTGATTGCTTACTAAATGAATGCAATAAAGCAGGAGTTGAAATAAATTTACAGAGTTCTATAAATAAAATATCCAAACGTGAAAATACATTTGATTTGGATATAAATACTCAAACGATTGGATTTGACAAGGTTATTATTGCCACTGGAGGAAGCGCAAAAAAGCAAGGATTTGATTGGTTTTCGGACTTACAATTAAGTATTGTTGATCCTGTACCTTCTCTTTTTACGTTTAATATGCCAAATGAAGATATTAAATCTTTAATGGGTGTTGTAGCGCAAAACGCATCGGTAAGCATACAAGGAATAAAACAGAAACAATACGGGCCATTACTGATTACCCATTGGGGAATGAGTGGACCCGCAATTTTGAAGGCATCGGCATGGAATGCTAGAGAGTTAAATGCAAATAATTACCATTTCAAAATAAATGTTAATTGGGCAAACCTATCAGAGCAAGAGTATATTTCAATATTAAATACAACTAAAAATAGCAACAGAACACTGTCGAATAAGAATCCGTTTAATTTACCCAATAGACTTTGGGTATTTCTTCTAGAAAAGATTAATATTTCTGTTGACTCCATTTGGAATAATTTATCCAAAAAAGAAAGTAATAGACTATTGAACACTTTACTCAATGATGAATATGAAGTTAAAGGAAAAACTACATTCAAAGAGGAGTTTGTCACTTGTGGTGGGGTGTCTTTAGAAGAAGTAAACCCACAGACCCTTGAGAGCAAAAGGCATAATGGATTGTATTTTTGTGGTGAAGTGCTAAATATTGATGGTATTACAGGAGGGTTTAATTTTCAAGCAGCATGGACAACAGCTTATATAGCAGGTAAAAATTGTATTAAATGAACTATTTATCCGTAGAAAGTTTAGGTAAAAACTATGGGGAAAGGATTCTTTTTGAATCTCTAACTTTTGGATTAAGCCAAGGAGATAAAATGGCTTTGATAGCTAATAATGGAACCGGTAAATCTAGCTTATTAAAAATTATTGCATCACAAGATATTGCCGATGATGGCAGTGTTACTCTCAGAAAAGGAATCAGAGTAGGCTATTTAGCGCAAGAGCCCAATTTTGACAACACACTTACCATAAGCCAATTATTGAAAGAAAGTCAAACCAATACCAATAAATTAATTAAAGAATATGAACAGGCGTTAGCAAATTTTTCAAAAAATAAAAACCTGAATAATAGCGAGTTAGAAGACTTAACTAATAAAATGGATAATGCCAACGCTTGGGATTATGAACGAAGAATTGAACAAATACTTTCAAAGTTTAATATTAATAATCTATCGCTAAAAGTAGGCGAGCTTTCTGGTGGACAAAAGAAACGATTATCATTGGCATTATTGTTGTTAGACGAACCAGAGTTGTTACTACTAGACGAACCAACTAACCATCTAGATGTTGATATGATAGAATGGCTAGAAAAATACCTTCAACAACAAAAAATCACTTTATTAATGGTGACACACGACAGGTATTTTCTAGATAGAGTTTGCAATCATATTTTAGAGCTTGAAGACGGTAAATTATACCACCATTTTGGCAACTACGCATATTTCTTAGAGAAAAGAGCTGAAAGAGAAGGCGTTTACAACACTGAATTGTCGAAAGCTAATAAACTCATGAAAAAAGAACTTGAGTGGATGAGAAGATCTCCAAAAGCCCGTACAACTAAATCGAAAGCTCGAATAACTAATTTCGATAAAATAAAAGAAAAAGCTACCAACAAAAAGGTGAGTCAAGAGCTAAACCTTGAAATTAAAATGAGTAGAATAGGTGGTAAGATTCTTGAATTAAAGAAAATTAACAAGTCGTTTGGAGATATAGATATCTTAAAAGGCTTTGACTACACATTCAAAAAAGGTGAGCGCATTGGTATAGTTGGGAAAAACGGTGTAGGAAAATCTACCTTTTTAAATATACTTACAGGATTAGATACAGTAGATTCTGGAAAAGTAAATGTTGGTGAAACTATTGTCTATGGATATTTCACCCAAAAAGGTATTCAACTCAAAGACGATAGGAGAGTAATAGATTCTCTTAAAGACATTGCCGAGGTAATAGTAATGGCTGATGGAAGTAAGGTTAGTGCCTCTCAAATGCTTACCCATTTTATGTTTCCTCCAAAAACACAGCACACATTTGTTTCGAAACTTAGTGGGGGAGAAAAGAGAAGGTTATACTTATTGATGGTTCTAATGAAAAATCCTAATTTTCTGATTTTGGATGAGCCTACAAACGATTTAGACCTTCTAACGCTAAACAAATTAGAAGAGTTTTTATTACAATTTTCTGGTTGTTTAATTATCGTTTCTCATGATAGGTATTTTATGGACAAACTCACGGATCATTTGTTTGTTTTCAAAGGAGACGGACAAATAAAAGATGAATATTGTAGCTATAGTGAATACAGAGAAAAACAAATAATTGAAGAAAAAAACACCAAAGAACAGCGTCAAAAATCAACTGATGATAATTTATCTGTAAAGAAGAATAAAGTAAGTTTTAAAGATAAATATGAGTACGAAGAACTAGAAAAAGAAATTGAAAAACTTGAAAAACAAAAACAACAATTTGAAAATAACCTTCTTAAAGAAGGATTAAGTTTTGAAGAAATTAATACCATAAGTGACAATTTAGGTAAATTGATAATCGAACTTGATCAGAAAACAATGAGATGGATTGAACTTGATGAATTGATGTAAATATTTATATTTGTTTTGACTTAAAGCATTTAGTATTTACATATTTTTTTACTCTTAAATCAATGGAAAAACATTTCTCTACATTTCGCAAACATATTATTGGGATAAATCATTCTATATCTACATTTTACCATAAATCTATACCTATTGTCTATACGGACTGGACCGCTAGCGGAAGACTATACCAAAGCATAGAAGATAAACTTCAACAGTATATTTTTCCTTATGTAGCGAATACACATACCGAAACCAATGATACTGGTAAACTGACTACAATTGCTTACCACAAGGCTAAAGAAATTATCAAATCGCATGTTGGAGCATCAGATGATGATGTGTTGATTTCATCAGGGTCGGGAATGACAGGCGTTATCAATAAATTCCAACGCATTTTAGGACTTAAAATACACGAATCACATAGAGATAACTTTCAAATAGAGGAAAAAGAAAGGCCTGTCGTTTTTATATCTCACATGGAACACCATTCTAATCAAACATCATGGACAGAAACCATTGTAGATATTGAAATTATTGAAGCCGATGAAAATGGATTAGTATCAATCGATAGTTTTAAAAATCTTCTTACTAAATATTCAGATAGAGTCACGAAGATCTTGTCCATTACGGCCTGTTCTAATGTTACAGGAGTTCAAACTCCTTATATGGATATGGCAGAGATTATACACCAAAACGGAGGCTATTGTTTTGTGGATTTTGCATGTTCTGCTCCTTATGTAGAGATAAATATGCATGAAGATAATAGGAAAGGAAGATATTTAGACGCTATATGTTTCTCACCACATAAATTTTTAGGAGGACCAGGGTCAAGTGGAATTTTAGTTTTTAATAAAAAAATGTATGAAAATGCTGTTCCAGACAATTCCGGAGGAGGTACAGTTGAATGGACAAACCCTTGGGGCGGCAAGAAATACATTGAGAGTGTGGAAGTGCGCGAGGATGGAGGAACGCCAGCATTTCTTCAAACTATAAAAGCCGCCATGTGTTGTCAGTTAAAAGATCAAATGGGTGTTGAAAACATAAAAAAACGCGATAATCAAATCATTGATTTAGTGTGGGATGAATTAAAATCTATTAAATCGCTTAATCTTTTGGCAGGAAATATCAAAAATAGATTACCAATTTTTTCATTTTCAATCGAAGGATTACACTATAATTTAGGAGTGAAGATACTTAATGACAAATTCGGTATTCAAAGCCGTGGAGGCTGCTCATGTGCAGGAACATATGGCCACTACCTTTTAGATATTGACGAAGAAAAATCAAAAGAAATAGTATGTTCTATTACCAAAGGAGATTTCTCAACTAAACCTGGTTGGATAAGAATCTCTTTTCATCCTACCACAACTAATGAAGAAGTACAATTCGTAGTTAGAGCCATTAAAGATTTAGCATTAAACCATAAAACATGGAGAGAGGATTATAATGTCAATCTATTCACTGGAGAAATAACGAATAAAAAGAATAACGGCGCTTTTGATATTGAAAGACACCTAGAAAACTGTTTTAACTTTTCTACATTACAAAGTCATCCTCAACAACTAGTCGAAAATATTTGATTGCAGACATGGATTTGCTTCTAACAAAGACCTAAAATATATTCTTAAAACAGAAAAGAATAAAAAATAAAAAAGATAGAAACTAATACTGATGATAAGAATATACTAACCACCCATTTTAAAGGAGATTGCGCTATTGCAGCAGCATTAGCCCCCATCGATAATAAAGCTACAATAGAAACAGGGATAAAGTAACTTATATTTTTTAGTTCAAAAAGATAAAAAACAGCTATAGATGCTATGCATGTTCCAAAAGTGATGGTAAACATCATGATTGAAAATCTATAAAATTCCATTTCTTTCCAATACTGTGCATTATTATAATTTTTAAGTAAGCTCATGGTTTAATTTTTTTTAAATTTACGCTGTAAAATTAATGGTTTTTAAAATCATTAGTTTATGATTTAAATCACCTTACAATAATAGCCATGATACCAGTTGATTTACTTGAAAAATATAACGCCCAGTTAAAAGAATTCAGAGAAGGAGAGTACCTTTTCAGAATTAATGAATTACCAAGATATTATTTTCAAATTGAAAAAGGCGATGTGAAAATACACAACATAAATGATCAGGGAAAAGAGTTTATTCAATCCATTTTTTCTGAAAAAAGAGGAGTAGGGGAACCCGCTTTACTTGGAAATTATAATTACCCAACAAATTGCGTAACGCTAAACAAATGTAAAATTTGGCAATTGACAAAAAGAGATTTTTTTAATTTATTAAAAGAGAATTCTAAAATTCATTTTAATATCTCAAGAGAAATTTCAAGGCGTTTGTATTATAAAGCCATTATTTCGACTGAAATTTCTATTGAAAATCCTGAACATAAGATTCTTACACTGATAGATTACCTTAAAAATAACGTGTATAGTGTTAAAAATGAGTATGAGTATCAGGTAGAACTAAGTAGACAGCAGATTGCAGATTTAATTGGTCTGAGAGTAGAAACTGTGATTAGAACAATTAAAAAACTAGAGGAAAAAAATGAAATTAAGTTAATCAAACACAAAATATATAGATAATCAAAACAATAAATAAAACCCTTTTAAACATGAAAAAACAGCACAACTTATTTATTTTATTAGCTATTTCTGTATTCATTATCTCTTGTAAAGTCAACCCGTTTACAGGAAAAAGCACACTAAACATGTATCAGTCTAGCGAGCAATTGTTTCCAATGGCGTTTCAGGAATACGATAAGTTTCTTTCTGAAAATACAGTGATAAAAAACACTAAAGAAAGTCAAATGGTTACTAAAGTAGGTCAAAAAATAGCAAATGCAGCAGATACCTGGCTAAAAGCAAATGGTTACCCAGACTATCTAAAAGACTATAAATGGGAATACAATCTAGTAGATGATGAAAATGTAAACGCCTGGTGTATGCCTGGTGGAAAAATCGTTTTTTATACCGGTATATTACCAATTACCCAAACTGAAACAGGTGTTGCAGTTGTTATGGGACATGAAGTTGCACATGCCTTAGCTGATCATGGAGCTCAAAGAATGAGTGCCGGTACAGTTCAACAAGCAGTAGCAATAGCTGGAAATGTTGCTTTAAGCGAAAAAGATGCTGAAAGACAAACGTTTAACTCATTGTATGGAATTGGAACGACATTGGGCGTAATGTTGCCATTTAGTAGAAGTCATGAAACTGAAGCCGATAAAATTGGATTAAAGATTATGGCAATTGCTGGTTACAATCCTGATGAGGCTGCAAAATTATGGGTAAGAATGAAATCCGCTCACGGAAGTACAACTCCTGAATTTTTAAGTACGCATCCGTCAAATGATACTCGAATCTTAAATTTAACTAAATGGGCACCAGAAGCGAAAGCTGAAGCTAAGAAATTTGGTGTTACACGTTTTATCGATAACTAGTTAATAATATAGCTACTCATCACTTTAATTCTACTAGATTGGAAAACCGATAATTAATATTATGTTAAATAAATTATTTTAGAGTAAAGGGAACATTTGTTCCCTACTTACTCTCATAATGTTTTATTTTAACAAGTCGTTTACCTTTTTATAACCTTCGTCATTTCCGTTACGGTAATACAATTCCTTTAATACTAAAAGTATATTTCTATCATCAGGTTTCAACGAATAACATTTTTCAATGTATGGTAAACCTTTAAGCATCATATCATCTGCTTTCGTTTTCTCAATTTCGTATTTTTTGTAATCTTTTATATTGTTGGCAGTTTTAAGCATGTCACCGCCTTTATTGTAATACATTACACCTAAGTTATAGAGTCCATCATAAAAATCTGGCTTAATATCTACAGCTTCTTTGTAAGCATTTTCTGCTTTTTCAAAGTCTCCCAAATTATCATAACTACTTCCTAATGCAAAAAATAACTGATGATTGTTAGGATCTTCTTCTACAGCTAGTGTTAAAAGTTCTTCTGCCTTTATAAAATCTTCTTTGGCTAGATAAAAATTCAATTCTGCAATTATGAGATTTACATCTGTTTCAAAGAATTCTCTTCCAATTTTAAGTATCTCCAATGCTTCCTCTTGCTTTCCTTCTTCTGCCAAAATATTAGAATAATACGAATAAATTTGAGGGTCCTGATAGTTTACGTCAATTAGCTTTTGTAAATACTCTTTAGAGGCGCTGTTGTTTTTCTCTGCATAGGAAACGTAAAACAGGTTTAACCAGATGCTTTCTTGAGTGACGTTGCTCCTTTGCAAGTTATCTTTAGATAAAGGCAGTAAATCAAAAATCTTATTGAAAATCTTCTTAGACGCATCAAAGTTTTTCTTGTTGTACATCTCTACTCCTTTGTTAAATAATCCTACTCCAGCTTTAGTGATGTTATTAGTCAACTCGTCTTCATCAAACCATTTCTTAGCTTTCGGATGATTGTAAACAACCTCCCAGCTTTCAGCACACTTTAGAATTGCCATATCATCTAAAGCTTTAAACTTTTCATTAGAATAAACTTCAAAGTATATTTTACCTCTGTAATTGTGCATTTTCACATCATTTGCTGTACTTGAATTTGCAGCCGCTAACTCAATATACTCTACAGCTTCTTCTATATTTTCTTTTTCTAAAGCACGAAATGCATTTTGGACATTATTTTTCTGACCGAATACATTTACACTAGAAAAGACTAATAGTACTAAAAATAAATTATTCAAAAATTTCATATCTAATTATTTAATTTTCATTTCAACTACTTTTCCAAATTTCTCTAATTTATCTTTTAGAGCATATTTGTTACCTACAACTACTACAACATGATTTTCTTCATCTAAGTATTTATTAGCTAAACTTTTTATGTCAGATGAAGTCAAACTATTTAGGATTTGTTTCTGTCTTTTTATGTAATCCTTATCTAGTCCATACCGTTGGATTCTTGCTAAAAAACGAGACTTTTGTCTTGCTGTTTCATATTTTAATGCATCTGAATTAGTTAAAGAACTTTTAGTAAACTCTAGTTCTTCTTCACTAATTGAATTCGTTAAGTAATTGTTTAATTCATAATATATTTCCGTAAGCGCGCTATCAGTTGCTTCTGATCTTACAGAAGTATTAATGTAGAAAATACCATCAGTATCGTTTCCATCAAAGCCTGAGCGAATACCATATGTAAAGCCTTTATCTTCTCTTAAATTTAGGTTTAATCTACTGCTAAATGTTCCACCAAATAAGAAGTTCATGATGTTTGCTTTGTAATACTCCCCTTCTACATCAAACTTTAAACCTTTATGTGCTAAAGTAATTATTGACTGTGGACCAGGTTTATGCACTAAGTAAATTGTTTTTCCTTCGATAGTTTCGATAGGTAAATTTTTATTTATAATTACATCTGTTCCCTCCCATTTGTTAAGGAACTGTAATTTAGGCATAACCTCTTCTTTGGTTACATCTCCTACTACTACTACACTAGCAAGTGAAGCGTTGTATTGTTTTTTATAAAATTCTTTTACCTCTGATAATTTGATTTTCTCAACCCCTTTGACAGATGGCATTACTCCTCTGATTGTATTACCATAAAGCAATTCCATCATTGCAGTATTAGCCATATTTCTAGCCGATTTTTTATCGTTATTGATGGATTCTTTTAACTGTTTTTGGTTACGTTTAAAATCTTCTTCGTTAAACGCTGGATTGAACAATTTCTCCTCAAGTAATTGAATAGTCTCATCTATATTACTTACCAAAGAAGAGATGAATATTGATGACGATCTGCTAGAAGAATTAAAAGATATGTTACTTCCAAGTTTATCTAATTTAGAACTAATTTCTTCAGTACTGAAGTTTTTAGTTCCTTCATTTAACATCATTGCTGTTAAATCCGAAATACCTGCTTTCTTTACGTTATCAATTAAAAGGTCTCCCCCTTCTAGTGTTATTAAGATATTAACCTTTGGGACTTCATTATTTTCAGCACCAATTACTGGAATAGAAGTGCTGTTTTCTGCAGACATTTTATTTATTGTTGACTCGTAGTAAACAGGTATTGAAACTGTTTTAGCCGCTGAAGGTGTTGGCCTTACAGAACGGTCAAACGAATCTTCAGGTTTTGTGTACGTCAGCCCCTCATATTGTGGGTCTTTTTTGAATGGCACATGCGCAAAAGGATTTATACTTTGAACAGAATCCTCAGAAAATGGTGGAAGCGGGAAATAATCAATGCCAACCGACTTCTTATTCTTAATATATTTTAAATAAACCTTTTTAACATCTTCTAAAGTAACGTTTTCGTAACGATTAATTTCTTTACTAAAATTATAAGGCTCATCAAGTAAATAAGACCACATTGTTAATTGTCCTGCTTTTCCTGCTACACTCGAAAGACCATCGATAATCGATGAACGCATAGTCGATTTAAATCTATCTAAAGCCTCTTGAGTAATGTATTCATCAAAATTATTGATTAACTCATTTACTTTATTTTCTGTTTCAGCAAATGTATAATCTGGATATGAAACCACTTGGATAGAAAATTCTCCAGAAAGCTCATAGCAGGGATGACTTACAGAAGCTTGAACGGCTTTTTCTGTCTTCACAAACTCTTTGTAGAACAAGGAGTTGTTTCCTCCACCCATCATATCGGCTAAGGCATCCAAAGCTGGTTCATCTTTATGGTAATTTCCTACAGTTGGGTAAACAAATGACGCCAATGGGAAATATATCCTATCCGCAAATTTTCTGTATTTATTTTGTGGTAGATTTACTCTAGGCACTCTTAATTTTCTTACCTCTTGACCTCTGTTAATAGAACCAAAATATTTATTTGTCAATTCAATAACTTCTGACGTTTTAACATCACCTGAAATTACTAAATAAGCATTGTTCGGGCCATACCAACGTTTGAAGAAATCTTTTAACTCCTCGACTGTAACTCTATCTAAGTCATCTACATAACCAATAATTGGCCATGAATATGGATGCCCATCTGGGTATAAGGTTTGCCCCATAACTTCATAAAGCATACCGTATGGTACATTGACTTGATTTTGCATTTTTTCATTTTTAACAGCATTTCTTTGATTTTCAAATTTCTTTTGAGTTACTGCTTCTAATAAAAAACCCATTCTATCAGCCTCTAGCCACAATGCTGTTTCTAACTGATTACTAGGTAATGTTTGGAAATAATTAGTTCTGTCTCTGTTAGTTGTTCCATTCATTGTACCACCACTTTTAGAAATAATCTTAAAGTGTTCATCATCGCCTACATTTTCAGAACCTTGAAACATCATGTGTTCAAAAAAGTGAGCAAAGCCTGTCATACCAATTTGCTCTCTATTTGAACCTACATGATATGTAACTTCAACGTGAACCATTGGGTCTGAGTTATCTTCGTGAATAATGACAGTAAGACCATTATCTAGTTCCCAAACTTCATACGCTATATCGTAATCATTTTGAGGCTCAATCTTATGTAATAGAGTTTGTGAGAAAGCAGATGCTGTGCTCAGGAAAAGAGTAGCAGCTAAAAGGAAATTTTTCATTTTCAGAGTGTTTAATTAAATAAATTGACAGTAAAACAACGCTTGAGAGTGCTATTTATTCTTCTGCAGTAGTTTCACCTTCATTAGTATTTTCAATGCTATTTTCAGTTTCATCTTCTAAACTAGCAGCGGGTACTTTTGCTACAGCAGCTATAGAATCATTTTCTCTTAGTTTTATGATTCTAACTCCTTGAGTAGCTCTACCCATCTGACGCAAGTCAGCTACTGATATTCTGATTGTTATTCCAGATTTGTTTACAACCATTAAATCATTTTCATCAGTAACATTTTTAAGTGCTATCAAACTACCTGTCTTATCAGTAACATTAATAGTTTTAACACCTTTTCCTCCCCTATTTGTAATTCGGTAATCTTCTATGCTAGATCTTTTACCATAACCATTTTCAGATACTACTAATACATCAGAGTCGAAATCATTTACACAAATCATTCCAACAACTTCGTCCTTGTCATTAGCAAGAGAAACGCCTCTAACACCAGAGGCCGTTCTGCCCATTGGCCTTACTTTTTCTTCCTCAAAACGGATTGCTTTTCCTGATTTTACAGCTAGCATAATTTGAGAATTACCAGTAGTTAATTTAGCCTCAAGCAATTGATCTTCATCCCTTACAGTTATAGCGTTAATTCCATTTTGTCTTGGTCTTGAGTACGATTCTAAAGAAGTCTTTTTAATAATACCTTTCTTAGTACACATTACAACAAAATGATTGCTTACATACTCTTCATCTTTTAGATCTTTGGTATTTATAAAAGCCATTACCTTATCATCAGATGGAATATTAATCATGTTCTGAATAGCTCTTCCTTTAGTAGCTTTTGCACCTTCAGGAATTTCAAATACTCTTAACCAGAAACAACGTCCTTTTTCAGTGAAAAATAACATGTAATCGTGGTTATTTGCAACAAAAATATCTTCAAGGAAATCCGAGTCTCTTGTTGTGGCACCTTTGGAGCCAATACCACCTCTATTCTGAGATTTGTATTCAGTAAGCTTAGTTCGCTTAATATAACCTAAGTGAGAAATTGTAATAGCAACTTCTTCATCAGGAATCATATCCTCAATTCTGAAATCACCACCACCATATTCAATTGTTGATCTTCTTTCATCACCGTACTTCTCTTTAACTTCTTGAAGTTCTGTTTTGATGATATCCATTCTTACATCTTCATGATCAAGAATGTTCTGTAAAAATTTGATAGTTTTCATTAATTCATCGTACTCTTCTTTTAACTTATCTCTTTCTAGACCAGTTAATTTTTGGAGTCTTAAGTCAAGAATGGCTCTGGCTTGAGCTTCTGATAGCTTAAATGTATTCATTAAGCCATTTCTAGCGTCTTCAGGCGTTCTTGACGACCTAATTAATGATATTACATCATCAAGATTATCAATAGCAATTAAAAGCCCTTCTAGTATGTGTGCTCGTTTTTCGGCCTGATCTAATTCAAATTGTGTTCTTCTAACTACAACTTCATGTCGGTGATCAACAAAGTGACCAATGATTTGTTTTAGATTTAATTGCTCGGGTCTTCCTTTAACAAGAGCAATGTTATTCACACTAAATGAGGACTGTAGCTGAGTGTATTTAAATAACTTATTTAAGACAATGTTAGGAATTGCGTCACGTTTTAATTCATAAACAATTCTCATTCCATTTCTATCAGATTCATCTCTAATATCATGAATCCCATCAATTCTTTTATCATTGATTAAGTCAGCTGTTTTCTTAATCATTTCAGCCTTGTTAACCATGTATGGGATTTCGGAAACAATAATAGCCTCTCTATTTCCAACTTCTTCGAAAGAAGTTTTGGCTCGTATGACCACTCTTCCTCTACCAGTTTCAAAGGCATCTCTTACGCCTTCATAACCATAAATAATACCTCCTGTCGGAAAATCAGGAGCTTTTATGTGCTGCATAAGACCGAGTGTGTCTATTTCTCTGTTATCAATGTAAGCTATTGTAGCGTCAACAACTTCTGATAAATTGTGAGGTGCCATATTTGTTGCCATTCCAACTGCAATCCCAGAAGTTCCATTACATAAAAGGTTAGGGATTCTTGCAGGTAATACAACAGGCTCCTTGATAGTATCATCAAAATTTAATTGATAATCAACCGTGTTTTTTTCAATATCTGAAAGTAATTCTTCTGCTGGCTTGCGAAGTCTGGCTTCAGTGTAACGCATTGCTGCTGGGCTGTCACCATCAATTGAACCGAAGTTACCTTGTCCATCTACTAGCATATACCTTAATGACCACTCTTGAGCCATTCTTACCATAGTATCGTAAACAGAGGTGTCTCCGTGTGGGTGAAACTTACCTAAGACTTCTCCTACAATACGAGCTGATTTTTTATACGCTTTATTGGAACTAACACCTAATTCATGCATTCCAAATAAAACCCTTCTATGAACAGGTTTTAAACCGTCTCTTACATCTGGTAAAGCTCTTGAAACAATAACTGACATCGAGTAATCGATGTACTTTGATTTCATTTCTTCTTCAATATTGATAGGAATAATTTTTTCTCCCTCGGCCATACTATTTTAAAATTTAAAAAGTTATATTAATTGACGAATTTAAGTAAACCGAATCTGCTTTTCCTTAAAAAAATTCAATAATTATTAACAGAAAAAATGTTGATAAATCAAGGTCTTTTTTTTGATTGGCTTTCTAATGTTATTACTAATTTGGCTACTGTAATTTAATTTGTAATTATTATGGATTCAAAATTCTCTCCACGTCTTACTGATGTATTGAGCTACAGTCGAGAAGAAGCTCTCCGACTAGGTCACAGTGCTATTGGCCCTGAACATTTTTTACTCGGTATTCTGAGAGATGGAAAAGGCTCAGCCGCTATGATTTTAAAAGCACTTGACGTTGATCTTACTGCTTTGCGGAAAGTGGTTGAAAGTTCCATTAGTAGTAATGAAAAAAGCGATTATTCTAATTCCAATAATTTGGAACTCAAGAAACAAGCTGCAAAAGCTGTAAAACTTGCCAACTTGGAATTGATGGTTTTTAAAAGCTCTGAAATAAGAACTATACATTTATTACTATCCATGCTTAAAGATGCTGATAGTATAGTTACTCTTTCTTTATTAAGATTTAATGTGGATTATGATACCGTTAAAAATGAGTTTTCATCTATGATTGAAAATTCAGAAATTGAAGACAATAACGAAGATGACCACTCCTCTCCTTCTTCTAGACTTGGTGAATCTGACCCAGATGAGGAAGAGTTTTTCTCAAATAACCCAAAAAAACCAAGCCGTTCAAGTGCTAAATCATCAACACCTGTTCTTGATAATTTCGGAAGAGATTTAACAAAAATGGCTGTTGAAGATAAATTAGACCCAATAGTTGGCAGAGAAAAAGAAATTGAAAGGGTTTCTCAGATTTTAAGCAGAAGAAAAAAGAACAATCCAATTTTAATTGGAGAGCCTGGTGTAGGTAAATCTGCTATTGCAGAAGGGTTAGCTTTAAGAATTGTTCAAAGAAAAGTTTCTAGAGTACTATTTAACAAAAGAATAATATCCTTAGACTTAGCCGCTTTGGTTGCTGGCACGAAATACAGAGGTCAATTTGAAGAACGAATGAAGGCTATTCTTAATGAACTAGAAACAAATAGTGATATTATATTATTCATTGATGAAATTCACACAATCGTTGGAGCAGGTGGAGCATCTGGCTCACTAGATGCGTCTAATATGTTTAAACCAGCATTGGCACGTGGAGAATTACAATGCATAGGCGCTACTACTTTAGATGAATACAGGCAAAATATTGAAAAAGATGGCGCATTAGAAAGACGTTTCCAAAAAGTCATTGTTGACCCTACTTCTATTGATGAAACTTTTCAAATTCTTAAAAATATTAAAGAAAGATATGAAGAACATCATAATGTATCATATACTGATGAGGCATTAGAAGCGTGTGTAACTCTTACTAATAGATACATGAGCGACAGATACCTTCCAGATAAAGCCATTGACGCACTAGACGAAGCAGGTTCCAGAGTTCATATTAATAATATCAATGTGCCTGAAAATATTCTAAAATTAGAAAAAGATCTTGATGCTATTAAATCTCAAAAGGGTCAAGTAATCAAAAAACAGCGTTTTGAAGAAGCTGCTAAGTTGAGAGACGAGGAAAGACAGATAGAAAACAGTCTAAAACAAGCTAAGGCAGTTTGGGAGGAAGAACTTAAAAGCCACAGAGAAACCGTTTCTGAAGATAATGTTGCTGAAGTGGTTGCGATGATGACTGGAGTGCCCGTTCAACGAATAGCTGAACAAGAGAGTAAAAAACTTGTTCAGATGGAAAGCGACCTTCAAAGTCGAGTAATTGGTCAAGATGAAGCAATTAGTAAAATTGTCAAAGCAATTCGTAGAAATCGTGTTGGTTTGAAAGATCCTGAAAAACCAATTGGATCTTTCATTTTCTTAGGTCCAACTGGAGTTGGTAAAACTCAGCTTGCCAAAGAATTATCAAGATTAATGTTTGATACAAAAGATGCTCTAATTAGGATTGATATGAGTGAATACATGGAAAAATTCGCTGTATCACGTCTTGTTGGCTCGCCTCCTGGTTATGTAGGTTATGAAGAAGGTGGACAATTAACTGAAAAAGTTAGAAGAAAACCCTACTCTATAGTATTATTAGACGAGGTTGAAAAAGCTCATCCTGATGTGTATAATTTACTTCTTCAAGTAATGGATGATGGTTATATGACAGATAGCTTAGGAAGAAAAATTAATTTTAAGAACACTATCATAATTATGACATCCAATATTGGCTCTCGTCAATTAAAAGATTTCGGTCAAGGTGTCGGTTTTTCAACGAATGCTAAAAAAGAATCAGTAAATGCAGATACTAAAGGTGTTATCGAAAAAGCACTTAAAAAAGCTTTTGCCCCTGAATTTCTTAACAGAATCGATGATGTAATTATGTTTAACTCACTGTCAAACGAGCATATTCATGAAATTATTGACATAGAGCTAAAGTCGCTATATAGCAGAGTTGATGGACTTGGCTTTAGTTTGAAACTAGACGATAAGGCAAAAGACTTTATTGCTGATAAAGGGTACGATTCTCAGTTTGGTGCTAGACCACTTAAAAGAGCTATTCAGAAATATTTAGAAGATATACTTGCTGAAGAGATTGTTAATTCTAACCTTTCTGAAGGAGATACTATATCCATTACATTAAACGATAGTGAATCTGCTCTTGAAGTAGATATCAAAAAAGCGGCGAAAAAGAAAAAGCCGAAAAATGAATAATAAAAAAAAGCCCTTGAAAAAGGGCTTTTTTATTAAGTGTTAGGTTAGTTTTTATTTTAAGAAGTTTTCTAACACTTCTTCACTAACACCTGTATTTGAAAAACCACCATCATGGAATAAGTTTTGCATGGTTACTGCACGGCTTAAGTCTGAAAATAATGTCACGCAATATTTAGCGCAATCATCAGCAGATGCATTTCCTAATGGAGAAATTTGCTCAGCATACTTAAAGAATCCGTCAAACCCTTTTACCCCACTTCCAGCGGTAGTAATAGTTGGTGATTGAGAAATAGTATTTACTCTAACATTATTTTTCTTTCCAAAGTGATAACCAAAACTTCTAGCAATACTTTCTAAGAATGATTTGTTATCTGCCATATCATTGTAATCAGGAAAAGTTCGTTGAGCAGCAATGTATGAAAGTGCTAAAATTGAGCCGTAATCATTCATTGCATCTAGTTTCCAAGCCGCTTGCATTACCTTATGAAAAGACATAGCCGATACATCAAGACCCTTAACTGTAAAATCGTAATTCTGATCGGTGTAATGTCTGCCCTTTCTAACATTAACCGACATACCTATTGAATGCAAAATGAAATCTATTTTACCACCAAGGATTTCCATAGATTTAGTAATTAAGTTTTCTAAATCTTCAACATTAGTGGCGTCAGCAGGAATGACTTGAGCACCAGTTTTCTCGGAAAGCTCATTAATTGTACCCATCCTCAAAGCGATTGGTGCATTTGTAAGTACGAATTCCGCACCCTGTTCTTTACAATTTTCGGCAACTTTCCATGCAATAGACTTGCTGTCTAAAGCACCAAAAATAATCCCTCTTTTTCCTTTCAATAAATTGTTTGACATTGTAATTTAGTTTTATAATGGTGCAAATATAAATGTTTTATCAAGTATTTAATAGGTCATCTGCATTCTTTAGAGATGATTCCGTAACTGACTGACCGCTTAACATACTAGCTAACTCTTCTATTCTTTCCGTTTTACTTAATTCTTTTATGGTAGTGATTGTTTTATTAACATCCTCAATTTTAGACACTAAAAGCTGGCTGTTAGCTTTGGCTGCTACTTGAGGTAAATGCGTTATACTTATGACTTGCATATTTAACGACATCTTCTTCATTAATTCAGCCATTTTATGAGCAATGTTTCCAGAAACTCCAGTATCAATCTCATCAAATAGAATACATGATAAATTAGATTTTTGAGCTAATATATATTTGAAACACAACATTAATCTAGACAATTCTCCTCCGGAAGCAATTTTAGAAATTTCCATAGCTTCAACTCCTTTATTGGCTGAAAAATTAAATCTGAATTCATCTAATCCATAAAATGATAACTCCTCTCTTAAACTATGAGTTATACTTAACTTTGAATTAGGCATTCCCAAAGAAGATGCTAATGAAACAATTTCATTTTCAAGCTTTACTATTTCTCTAAGTCTTTTAGTACTTAACTCATTAGCTAATTCAATCGCCTCTTCATGCGTTGATGTGCATAGATTTCTTAAGTCTTCTATCTCTTTGTCAATTGAACCTATCTTTTCAAGCTCTATTTCCAACTTATCTTTTAAAGAAATGAGCTGACTTATATCTGATAAAGAATGTTTGTGAAGTAGTTTGTTTAATAAATTGCTTCTTTCTTGAAGATAAGTTAAACGCTTGTAGTCAAAGCCTTCATCGTAAGAATCTTTAATCGCATTAAGCTCATATAAACAATCTTTAAAATCAATCAAAAGACTATCAACTCGATCACTTAATGGTAAAATGTTTCGGTCTTTATCTTTTACACTTTTCAGGTTTAATGCCAATTCAGTCAATAAAGAAATGATTGAAAACTCATTAGTCTCTGAAAGCTCAGTTGATAGTGAAAGCTTAGAATTAATTTCCTCAAAATTTTCAAGTTGATTCAATTCATTATCGATATCATTATCAGATTTATTGATATTTACCTCTTCAATTTCATTTAATAAAAACTGCTTGTAATCTATCTCATTTTTTAAAACATTTTCTTTATCTATAAGTGCTTTGAGCTCTTTACTTTGTTGTTTGTACAAAGTAAACTTTTCTTTAAACTTTTTGAGTAATGTGCTATTATTACAGAAGGAATCAATAATACTAATTTGATAATCTTGAGTATTTATTAGTAATGTTTGATGTTGTGAGTGAATATCAACCAAAAACTGACTAATTTCCTTTAGCACATTAAGATTTACAGGAGTATCATTAATAAATGCTCTACTTCTTCCGTTTGGGCTTATTTCTCTTCTTACGACAGTTATATCGAAGTAATCTAAATCGTTTTCTTGAAAGAAATTATGCAAAGAGTACTTTTTGATTTCAAACTCTGCTTCAACAATACATTTTAAATTGTTGTCTGCTAAACAATGTGTGTCTGCCCTTTCACCCAGAATTAATCCGAGTGCACCAAGAAGTATAGATTTCCCAGCGCCAGTTTCTCCAGTAATAGAGGTAAAACCATCTTTTAAATCTATTGATAGTTTATCAATTAACACGTAGTTACTAATGGATAAACGTTTTATCATTTTATTTTTTAGGAGGTAATGTGTTAGAAGAATTATTGTCCTTTATTTTACCATACTTATTTATATTAGAAGGGTCTAATGATGTAAGAAGTTTATAAATACTATTCTTTTCATCTTGGTAAGCGTTTGAATAAATATTGGCAATTTCATCTGCTTTGGAATTGAAGAATAATTGTAGAATGAACGCTGTTGGGTTGAGTTGCTTAATTTTTCTCATGGATTCTATACTTTCAGTGACATACCCTCTGCCCTTTTCATTATCTTCATTCATAATATCCAGACCTTGCCTGTGGTAATTGTAAAGAACATCATGAAAAGCACTGTACTTCGCATCTATTAACTCTTCAGCGAGCCAATAGCGGTTCTTGTTACTTTCGAAAGCTTTCCATCCTCCTTCAGGGGCTGATTGTGCATTTTCAACAATTTTTTTCGCTTTCTGCAAATAAACACTTCCACCATTATTGCCAAATGTGGAGTAATCTAAACCTATTATAATGTAAGTATAATATGCTAAAATAGCCGAAAGGTTAGACTCATGTGTGTTTTCATTATACTCTAAAGGTTGACTTTCTATGTAGTCAAATTCTATTTCTGCATCTAAATAATTTAAGATTGGAGAATAATATGAACTGTTAAATACAGGTCGCGAATATTGTATTTGTAAAGTACCTTCGTATCTATCAGTTGACACCTTACCTAATACGTTAAATGAAAGGTTGAATTCGATACGTTCATCCTCGGTAAATACCTCATTAGTCCATTTTCTATTGTTTACAAATTCTCTTACTGTTTTCTGTAATGTTTGTAGTTTTTGTCGGTCACTTATTTGAATTTCCTTATCAGGAATAACTCTAACATTACACAATACCTCTTGTGATAAAAGTTCAAAACTGTTAAAAAACAGTAAACTAAAAAGTAGAATAATCCTGTAAATCATCTATATTTTTTTAATCAAATGGTTAATGATATCCTCAGCAACTTCATCCTTTGATTTTAACTCAAATTTATACAATTTATTATCGTTATCAATGATAGTGATTTTGTTTGTATCATGCTTAAAGCCCGCCCCATTATCATTTAACGAATTAAGTACAATAAAGTCTAAATTCTTGCTTGTTAATTTGACTTTAGCATTCTCAATTTCGTTATCGGTTTCTAATGCGAATCCAACAAGGATTTGATTAGTTTTTTTCTGTCCTAAAGTTTTTAGAATATCTGTAGTTTTTTTCAGTCTTAAGGTTAAATCGTTATCGGATTTTTTAAGTTTTGACGAATGTACTTCCGAAGGAGTATAATCCGCTACGGCTGCACTTAAAATAGCTGCATCAGTTTCTGGGAAATAGGCATTGCATTCAACTAGCATTTCTGCAGAGCTGGTTATTTTAATCTCCAACACATTAGGGTGATTAATTTGCTGATGAGTTGGTCCAGAAATCAAAGTTACTTCAGCGCCTAAATTAGCAGCCGTTAGAGCTATGGAGTAACCCATTTTACCAGAAGAATGATTGCCAATAAACCGTACTGGATCAATTGCCTCGAAAGTGGGCCCAGCGGTTATTAAAATTTTCTTTCCTTTTAACGGAAGTGATTTAACAATTTCTTTTTGAACAAAGTTGACTATTTCCTCTGGTTCAGCCATTCTTCCCTTTCCTACCAAACCGCTTGCTAATTCACCGTCAGAAACGGGAATGTAATGGTTACCAAAAGAAATTAATTTTTGAATATTATCTTGAGTAGAAGGATGTGAAAGCATATCTAAATCCATGGCTGGAGCAAAGAATACTGGACACCTTGCTGAAAGGTATGTTGTCAAGAGTAAATTGTCACACTCACCGTTGGCCATTTTAGAAATAGTCTTAGCCGTGGCAGGTGCAATAATCATGAGATCAGCCCACAGACCAATTTTAACATGGTTATTCCATTCTTCTTCATTTTCTTCCTTAACTAAAGTAGAAAGAACAGGATTTTTGGATAAAGTAGAAAGTGTTAAAGGAGTAATGAACCCTTTTGATTCGGGGGTCATTACTACTCTTACGTTAGCACCTAGTTTCACAAACTCTCTAACTAGGTGGGCAGACTTATACGCCGCTATACTAGCACTAACACCGATGAGAATATTTTTATCTCTTAAAAGAGACATTATGCTGGCGATTCTCCTTCGTTATCTGATTTTGTATTTCTGTGATAGATATTATCTTCCAAAAATTCTTGAACAGCTATTAAGGTTCCCTTAGGTAACTTTTCATAAAATTTGGAGACTTCTATCTGCTCACTGTTCTCAAAGATTTCCTCAATTGATTCACTTGGAGTTGCAAACTCAGCTAATTTTGAAAGCAATTCTTCCTTAATATCTTTATTAATTTGAACAGCTCTTTTAGACATAACGGCAACTGCTTCATAAAGATTTCCTGTTTTAGCAGCGATATCTTTTATGTTTTTTGTCTCCGTTGTGTTGTTTGCTTTTGATTTTTTAAAATCTGTCATTATTGAAACTTTTCTAGTTGTTTAATTGTTTTGTCATGAATACCTTGAGCAAGCTTCATCAATTTATCATCTGAAAAATTATTCTTGAAAAATTTAAATGATGCTAAGGTATTGTTTAACCTATCCTCTTTTTTACTCAATACACTATTAACCGCTAGGTTGTAATTAGCATTGAGTATGAGGAATTGGATTTCAGATTGATTATCAATTGTTGGATAATCAATTATTAAATTGTTTAATGATGTAATAGCGGCTTTGTAGTCTGCTATGTCGTAATATAGTTTTGCAATTTTAAATGCTTTTTTGTGAATTTTAAGTGTTAGTTGATCTATCAGCTCATTGCATTTGTCAACTTTATCACTTTCAGGGTAGATGTCAATAAAAGCTTGTAATTCTTCGATTGCTTTTAATGTATTTGTTTTATCGAGTGTTGGTGATGGAGACTCTAAAAAGTAACAATAAGCAGCCATGTAAGCTAACTCTTCTTTGTGAATACTATTTGGGTAGGTAAGCGTAAATATTTTGAAATAATAACTTGCTAACATGTTTGCTCCCAAACCATAATGCGTGTAAGCCAGTAGATAATCTACTTCTTCCGCTTTGCTAGTTCCCTTGTATAAAATGTGTAATTCATCTAGTAAAGGAAGTGCTTTAAAGTACTCTGTTTCCTCATAATATTGTTTAGCCATATGGTATTTTAAATCCACATCACTGCTTTTAAGTATTTTTTGATACCCATTGCAGGAAAATAGTACAGCAATAAAAGATATGTAAAGGAATAATTTCATCGTCAAAATAGTTGTGCAAAGATAACAATTGGAACGAGTTTTGAAATAGTTTATTTCATGTCAAGACATTTAAGTCTAATATTGTGATATAAATTCTAAATTGTTATCTTAGCGGACTTAATTTTATACGTTTAAATGGATCTTTTTGAAAAGATAAAAAACAACAGAGGGCCTCTAGGACAACACGCCAAAAGCGCACATGGATATTTTACTTTCCCTAAGCTGGAAGGAGAAATATCCAACAAGATGTTCTTCAGAGGAAAAGAGGTGTTAGTGTGGAGTGTCAATAATTATATTGGTTTATCAAACCAACCTGAAGTTAGGCAAGCTGATGAACAAGCATCAAAAGAATGGGGATTAGGTTATCCGATGGGATCTAGAATGATGTCTGGAAATACCAATTACCACGAAGAGCTTGAAAATATGCTTTCAACATTCATGAGGAAAGAAGACACAATTCTTTTGAATTTCGGTTACCAAGGTATGCTTTCTTCTATTGACGCTCTTGTAGACCGTAAAGATGTAATTGTGTATGACAGCGAGTGCCATGCTTGTATAATTGATGGCGTTAGACTTCACCAAGGCAAACGATTCGTATTCCCTCACAACAATATTGAAAATTTTGAAAAACAACTTCAAAGAGCTCAAAAAATTGTTGAAGAAACTGGTGGTGGAATACTAGTAATTACTGAAGGTGTATTTGGTATGTCTGGTGATCTAGGTAAAATAAGAGAGATTTCTAAATTAAAATCTAAATATAACTTTAGATTATTTGTTGATGATGCGCATGGTTTTGGTACCATGGGAAAACATGGTTATGGTACTGGTGAACACCTTCAGTGTCATGATGAAATTGACGTTTATTTTGGAACATTTGCTAAGTCAATGGCAAGTATTGGTGCTTTTATCTCTTCAACCGAAGATGTGGTAGAGTTCTTAAGGTACAATATGCGTTCACAGATTTTTGCTAAATCACTACCTACTCCACTAGTAATTGGTGTTATAAAACGTTTGGAATTATTACAAAATAGAACAGAATTAAAAGACCAATTGTGGAAAGTTGCTAATAGCCTTCAATCCGGCTTGAAAGAAGCTGGATTTAATTTAGGTAATACTGAATCTGCTGTGACTCCTGTTTATCTTTCTGGTGGCGTTGGTGAAGCTACTAATTTAACCCTCGATTTAAGGGAAAATTATGGCATTTTCTGCTCAATAGTAACGTATCCAGTTGTTCCTAAAGGCGTTATCTTATTACGACTTATTCCGACTGCTATTCATACACAAGAAGATGTTCAATACACTATTGATTCATTTTCTTCCATTAAGAATAAATTAGAAAACGGGGAATATATTTCTGAAAGTTTGGCTAGCTTTTAAGATTAGCTAAACCTTTTTTGATATTTAGTTCAATCTTTTCAGACGCTTTTACTAGAGGAAGCCTTACAGCATCGTCACAAATTTCTAGGAGTTTAAGCATCTTTTTTATTCCTGCTGGATTTCCCTCTGCAAACAAAGGATTTACAAAGCCCAGTATTTTGTAGTGTATGTTTCTTGCACTTTCAATTTGATTATCCATCGCAAAATTCACCATTGATGAAAATTCATTTGGTAATCCTTGACCAAGGACTGATATTACTCCTTCACCACCCATTGCAATAATCGGTAAAGTTATAGCATCATCACCTGAAAGCACTTTGAAATTAGAAGGTTTACAATTGATAATATCCATTATTTGTGACATATCGCCACTCGCTTCTTTTATTGCTATTATATTTTCAAAATCATTTGCTAACCTTAAAGTAGTTTCTGCTGTCATGTTTGAAGAAGTTCTTCCTGGCACATTATACAATATGATAGGAAGAGGCGATTCTTCAGAAATAGCTTTAAAATGCTGGTAAATTCCTTCTTGAGTTGGCTTGTTATAAGATGGAGAAACGGAAAGAACAGCATCAACACCCTCTAAATTATAGTTAGAAAAGGATTCTATAACACTTGTTGTGTTGTTTCCTCCTATTCCTAGAACAATGGGTAATCTGTTTTGATTGACCATTTTGATATGTTCTAAAACTTGACTCTTTTCTTGACTTGACAAGGTGACGCTTTCACCGGTAGTACCTAAAACAACTAAAAAATCTATACCACCATCTACACAATGATTGACTAATTTCGATAATCCTTCAAAATCAATTGAATAATCATTTTTAAATGGAGTAACTAAGGCTACACCAGTTCCGTTAATGTTTGAGTGCATTTTTCTGGTTTATTAAATTTAAATAATGTTTAACCTCATTAATTAGCGCAGATAATGAATCTTTTTTAACATCAATCATCATATCATAGATAGACAAGTCATGCTCGTATTTTCCAACTTTAAATTTTGCTCGTGAACCGCCCGCTAAATACTTAACTGGCACACAATTACTCGTACATAGATTTATAAGTATGTCGTAATCCTTCTCTAGGAAATTCTTTATAATATAGTTTTGAGGCTTGTAATACCAATTTAAATCTTTTAGAAAAAAGAAATCAAATTGTAACATTGGCATATGGTGATGCGTTAATTCATTTTTATTAACAAACCCTAGTGCTTTTACATCCTTTTTTGACTGAAATAATTCGTTAGCAAATTCACTAACCAACATCATATCATCAATGATGGTGGCATCGTATAAAATACCAATTGATTTTGCAGTATGAAAGTTATGCACTTCTCTCATTCGATTGTTATGCTTTAGGTCTCGTTTAAAAACAAACTCTCCTACTTTTTGTTTTATATTTTCAATAAACTGAATTTGCATTAACTTATTTTTCTAATAAATTCATCTTCTGATACTAATGGCACATTTAACGATTCGGCTTTTATTAATTTACTAGGCCCCATGTTTTTTCCAGCGACTACAAAAGTAGTTTTTTTAGAAATTGAACTCACATTTTTTCCGCCATGTTGTTCAATTATTTTTTTCAACTCATCTCTAGAGTATTTTTCAAACACACCAGAAATAACAATTGACATGCCTGAAAGCTTGTCTGAAATGGCTTTTTTATCCTCTCCAATTTCAAAAGTTAAACCGTGTTCTTTTAGTCGTTGAATTAGTAGTTGATTGTCTGTATTCTTAAAAAATGATTCCACACTTTCGGCTATTTTTTCTCCTATTTCATCAACATTTTCAAGCTCCTCTTTGGTTGCACTTACAATATTATCTATGTGGTGGTATTCTTTTACCAATACTTTGGATACTGTTTCTCCAACAAATCTAATTCCTAGAGAAAATAAAACTCTTTCAAATGGAATTTCTTTAGACTGTTCCAGTCCCAGGATGATATTACTGGCCCATTTTTCTCCGTCTTTTTTAAACGGCAATAAATCTTCCATTTTTAAATCGTACAAATCAGCTAATGTTCTAATTAGATTATGTTTAAAGAGTAAATCAATCGTTTCGGGGCCAATACTCACAACATTTAAGGCTTTTTTGCTTATAAAATGTTCAAACCTTCCTTTGATTTGTGGAGGACAATTCAGCTCGTTAGGGCAATAGTGTTTTGCATCACCTTCATTTCTTATTAGTTTGCTTTTACATTCTGGGCAATGACTTAAATATATAGTTGGTTGAGAAAATAAATTACGCTCTTTTAGTGCTACTCCAACAATCTTTGGTATTATCTCCCCTCCTTTTTCTACATAAACTTTATCGCCTTCTCTTATATCTAGTTTTTCTATCTGATCTGCATTGTGTAATGATGCTCGCTTTACAACAGTACCTGCTAATAGTACTGGTTCTAAATTTGCTACGGGTGTAATTGCCCCCGTCCTTCCAACTTGATATGTTATCTCATTCAAGGTTGTGGAAACTTGTTCTGCTTTGAACTTATATGCTATTGCCCATCTGGGACTTTTGGCTGTAAAGCCCATTTGATCTTGTAATTTAAGGTCATTAACCTTTATAACAATGCCATCTATATCATAAGGTAAATCATGTCTTTTTGAATCCCAATATTCTACAAAATCAATAACTTGTTCAATAGAGCTGCATACTGACGTTTCTGATGGAATTTTAAAACCCCATCTTTTTGCTTCTTGTAAATTATCGTAATGTACAGAGTGAGGCAGTTCTTTGCCTAGTAAATAGTATAAAAAACAATCCAAAGGTCGCTTTGCAACTTCTTTACTGTCTTGCATTTTCAAACTACCTGAGGCTGCATTTCTTGGGTTTGCGAAGGGTTCTAGTTCTTCTGAAAGACGAGATACATTCATAGCCTCAAAACCTTTATGCGGCAAGAATATTTCACCACGTATTTCAAATGATTTAGGATGGTTTCCTTTAAGTTTTAACGGAATACTTTTAATGGTTTTTACATTAGTTGTAACATCATCACCTTCCGTTCCATTTCCTCTTGTTAGAGCTTGAACTAAAGCACCATTTTCATAGGTTAAACTTATTGATACACCATCGTATTTTAATTCGCATACATATTCTATGTTTGTCTCAACTAGTTTAGTTATTCGTTTGTCAAAGTCATACAAATCTTCATTAGAATATGTATTTCCTAATGAAAGCATTCTGTATTTGTGTGGTACTGTTTTGAAGGATTTAATCAATTCTCCTCCTACCCTTTGACTTGGGGAAGTTTCGTCAAAGTATTGTGGATTTTCAGCTTCAAGCTTAATGAGTTCTTCGAGTAACATATCAAACTCATAATCACTAATTAAGGGCTTATCCAAAACATAGTAATTGTAATTGTGATCGTTTAACTCTTGTCGCAGTTGATTGATTCGTTCCTTTGCACTCATTACACTTCGAATTTACAACTTCCAAACGGCTTTTACCATTCTATTTTTACCTTGCATATCTTTTTTTATTAAGATGTCGCTAAATAAATTCTTCTCTAATAAACGTTTAATTTCTATTGCTTTTTGTTCATTTATTTCAAAAAACAAGACGCCTTCATCTTTCAAATTCATCTTAGAAAACTCTACGATGCGTTCATAATACTTTAGCGCCTCATCGTCATTTATAAACAGTGCTAGTTCGGGCTCATAATCCAAAACATTTTTTTGCATTACTAATTTTTCGCTTTCAAGAACGTATGGTGGATTACTTACTATAAAATCAAATTTATTATCAAACTGAAAATCGTCAAATATATCGTGAGTAAAAAAATCAATACTTACATTATTTTGTTTAGCATTACGTTTTGCCAACTCTAAAGCACCTACTGAAATATCCAAAGCATTCATCTGAATATTTGATAAGGCTGCTAGTGAAATAGCTATGCATCCACTTCCTGTACCAATGTCTAAGCCTCTTTTAAAATTATCCTCCAGAATCCAATGAACAAGTTCTTCTGTTTCAGGACGCGGAATTAAACAAGATGGATTTAGTGTAAACGTGAGTCCACAAAATTCACATTCTCCTAATACGTATTGAATTGGCTCATGTTTTTTTAACCTTGAAACAATTTCAGTAAATGTATTTATTTCTTCGCTTGATAAAGAGAAATCAGCATTCAATAACCATTCCGATCTGCTAGAATTAAAGATGGAATGTATACACCAATAGAATAAACTTTCAGTTTCAATATCAGAGTAAACCAAATGTAATTCGGATTTAAATAATGGCAATATGTCATTTGACATTTTCATCCGACCAATTTACTTATTTTTGTGCGTGTTGATGGATGAAAAATATATGAAGATTTGTATTGATTTGGCGTTAAATGGCTTTCCTAAAGCCTTGCCAAATCCTCTTGTCGGTTGTGTTATTGTGCACAATGGTAAAATTATCGGTAAGGGCTTTCATCAAAATTATGGTGAAAACCATGCTGAAGTAAACGCCATTAATAGCGTAGAAAACAAATCTTTACTTCATGAATCCACCCTGTACGTTACACTAGAACCATGTTCGCACTTTGGTAAAACACCGCCTTGTGCCAACTTAATCATTGATTCGAAAATCTCTAGAGTTGTTATTGGCAGTTTGGATACTTTCTCTAAAGTCAATGGAGAAGGCATCGAACGCTTGAAAGCATCAGGAATAAAAGTAAGCACTTCTGTTCTTGAGAAAGAGTGCCGCTCTATTAATTCACGTTTTTTTACTTTTCATGAGAAAAAACGTCCATATATAATTTTAAAATGGGCTAAATCCAAAGATGGCTTCATAGCTCCAGTAAATCAGTTAAAACCTTTTTGGATGACTGGTAAGGCGTCTAAAACCTTGGTGCATAAGTGGCGAAGTGAAGAAAGCGCCATTTTAGTAGGTAAAAATACCGTCATCAAAGATAATCCCTTACTTACATGCAGAGAAATAGATGGCAAAAATCCAATTAGATTAGTCATTGATAAGAACTTATCCTTGTCTAGAGACCACCTTGTTTTTAATAATGAAGCATCTACTCTAGTAATTAACGATTCTGTTGATAACGATGAACATATTAAAATTGATTTTCAAGCATTCATTCCATCGTTAGTGAGGTCTTTACACCAAAGGGGGATTCAATCGCTAATTGTTGAAGGTGGAGCGCAAACTCTCCATACATTCATAGATGCCAATTGTTGGGACGAAGCCAGAATATTCACCTCTAATAAAATTTTAGGTAAGGGACTTCAATCTCCTGTAATTGAGAAAGTTGCAAATTTTAAAGAGTCTATTAGTGAAGATGAATTATACTATTATTACAACTCATGATAGATTTAAGTTTATCCATCGTTTTCACCATTTGTCTATTCTTATTTTTTAAAGAGTTTTATAGAAGAAATATTGATAATCTACAAGCAATAACCTTTAATTATCTCAGCGCAGGATTACTTTCATTAGTTTTAGGTCACTCAGGATATACTTATGAAAATGTAATTCTATCGAATTGGTTTTTACCCACATTCTTTCTTGGAATTTTCTTTGTCGTCATGTTTAATGTTATGGCACTTACCACTCAACGCTTAGGGGTAACGGTTGGTTCTTTGGCCAGCAAAATGTCTCTGATAATTCCCGTAATAGTAGCTTTATTGTTTCAAGGAGACAACTGGACTTTACTTAAGATACTTGGAATATGCATTGCCTTACTTTCAGTGTACTTAACGGTTAAAAAAGAAGAAAAGCAAAGTGGGCCTATATACCTAGCAATTATTTTATTTTTAGGTGCTGGTGTATTGGATTCCATTCTATCGCACATTCAATATTTATACCTAGATAATCCTCAATCAAAAGATTACTTTACTACCACTGTATTTTTAGTTGCATTTAGTGTAGGAGCAATCTTGTTGTTACTCAAAAAACAAAAACCCACACTTAAAAATATAGTCGCAGGAATTTCTCTAGGAATTCCAAATTACTTCAGCATTTTCTTTGTGCTCAGAAGTTTAGAATCAATGGAGTCTAGCATAGTATTTCCTATTTTAAACATTGGAATTGTCATATTATCTGCTTTAATCGGATGGGGATATTACAAAGAACATTTATCCAAGCTTAATTGGTTGGGGGTCATCCTAGCCATTTCATCCATTTATATTTTAATTTACGCTTAGTGCTTTTCGACGATTCATATCTAGAGGTAGTTGGCACTTCAAAAGGCCTTTTTAATGATAAAGGGAGTAAATTTATCGCATATGCTTTTTCTGTAAGAACTGAAAAGGATATCAAAGAACGACTTGCGGAAGTCAAAAAACTAGAATATGCAGCCCGTCACCATTGTTACGCCTATATTCTAAACCCAGACAAATCGGCTCAGCGTGATAGTGACGATGGAGAGCCATCCAATACTGCTGGAAAACCTATTTTAGGACAACTTCTTTCTAGAGACTTAACAAACACATTAATCGTAGTTGTGCGTTACTTTGGCGGTGTAAAATTGGGTGTAAGTGGGCTTATTAACGCTTACCGTGAGGCTGCTTCTGAAGCCTTAAACCAAATTACAATTAAGAAAAGATTCGTTAAAGATGTTTTTGCAGTGCATTTTAAATATCCTGAAATGAATACTGTAATGCGAATCGTAAAAGAACATGACTTAAAAATAATAAGTCAAGATTTTGAATTGGAATGCGCCCTTACCTTTTCCGTCAAAAAGAGTCAGTCTGAAAAAATACAAAGTATATTTGCTCAAAACCATTTATTATCTCTGGAATATTTAAAAACAATTTAATGGAATTACTCAAAACATTATGCCATATTCATGCTCCGTCAGGAGAAGAATCAGCTCTTTCTGAATTTTTACTTGATTATATCGAAAAACATAAATCTAATTGGGTGGTTCAACCAAAAGTTTTTCATGGTGATGGCTTTCAAGATTGTATCGTTCTAGTTTTTGGTAAACCCACTACTGCTATTTTTGCTCACATGGACAGTATTGGATTTACTGCTAAATATGGAAATGAAATTATTAAAATTGGTGGCCCTGTTACTACTGAAGGCATTGAACTTATTGGCGAAGATGGTCATGGAAAGGTTAGCGGCACAATCGTTCATAAAAAAGACGAGAACGGCAACACATCCTTACACATTAGCGGAAGACTTATCGACAGAGGGACTAGTTTAACGTTTAAACCGAATTTTAG